>OHCE01000106.1_pt1 | contig 60971 bp, 55 predicted proteins | sample 1577571 | NCBI WGS metagenome assembly OHCE01 (sample SAMEA3879505, study PRJEB24766) | human gut metagenome | biome: human-associated habitat; feature: feces | place: USA | collected 1985/1987 | reverse complement strand
TCACGGAGCTGCCTAAGTATTGTGACGAAAAAGGAAATATAGATCCGGCAAAACTAGATCAGCTGATGCCCTGGGCAGAGGAGCTTCCCGAGGAATGCCGGAAACCACGCCGCTCATAAAAGCGGCGTTAAATTTAAGGGGAGGCGCAGGATTTGACGTTTACGATTATATCTATTCTTAAAAGAAAATTATCCTTATGAAAAAGAATTTTCAAATGAACATGTTCAGGAAATTATATGCAATATAATACAAAGTATTGGACAGTCAAATTTTTTGAATACTGTAGAAGAAAATGTAGTATGTAAGTTGATTAATCAAACTTTACTGCTGGATGATAAAATACCAGATGAAAAAATGCCTGAAATGGCTTTTTTAAAGGCGTAATATGTGCTAAAATAAAGGTTGTAGAAATTAGAATATTAGGTTAATTTGAACAAGAGACGTCTTGTGATGATTAGATTTGATATTTTAGTAACTGAATAATTTACGTGACTGTAAAAGCTGATATTGGTGTGCTTGATAACGTGCAGATTTTAGTAACTGAATAATTTACGTGACTGTAAAAGCAGTAGCACATACACATGTGACTATTTTTGATTTTAGTAACTGAATAATTTACGTGACTGTAAAAGTAACAATTATGTTGAACGATATCAGCTTAATTTTAGTAACTGAATAATTTACGTGACTGTAAAAGATACTACAGAGACAGTTTCGGAGACTACTATTTTAGTAACTGAATAATTTACGTGACTGTAAAAGCGTGGCTTGCTTTCACTGTCTACCGTAAAATTTTAGTAACTGAATAATTTACGTGACTGTAAAAGTCTGTGGAAATCTGTACACATTTCGATAGTATTTTAGTAACTGAATAATTTACGTGACTGTAAAAGTGTCAATTAATCTTTCCATTGTGTCAACTATTTTAGTAACTGAATAATTTACGTGACTGTAAAAGTGCAGGGACTCTGTTATGGAGTGGGGATATATTTTAGTAACTGAATAATTTACGTGACTGTAAAAGCGTGCCGGTGTTAAGAAGGCCGGCGGCGTAATTTTAGTAACTGAATAATTTACGTGACTGTAAAAGACAGTTGTTAATGATATCGTAGCCCAATATATTTTAGTAACTGAATAATTTACGTGACTGTAAAAGAACATGGAAGTGCAGCTTCGTGATGTCAATATTTTAGTAACTGAATAATTTACGTGACTGTAAAAGTATAGCGGATAGGGTGTAGTCTATAGACTTATTTTAGTAACTGAATAATTTACGTGACTGTAAAAGAAGTACGAAGTGCGAGGGTGTCACGCGGCAATTTTAGTAACTGAATAATTTACGTGACTGTAAAAGTCGTACTGTGTGACAAAGCAGCCGCAGAAATTTTAGTAACTGAATAATTTACGTGACTGTAAAAGTAACTCGGCTTTATCTTTCCTATGGATTTATTTTAGTAACTGAATAATTTACGTGACTGTAAAAGTTAGGGATGTAATGCACGTTGGAAGCGTTATTTTAGTAACTGAATAATTTACGTGACTGTAAAAGTGATGTCAAGAGGTGTGAGTTTCATTCCTAATTTTAGTAACTGAATAATTTACGTGACTGTAAAAGAAAGGAATTAAAGACCCAGGTGAAATGGATATTTTAGTAACTGAATAATTTACGTGACTGTAAAAGCTTAAACCACTCTGAACAAGGGCGGATTAATTTTAGTAACTGAATAATTTACGTGACTGTAAAAGTGTAGATCCTGTAGCTGGAGTGGATCCTTTATTTTAGTAACTGAATAATTTACGTGACTGTAAAAGTGGCAGTGTGATGCTTGCAACATCAGCGCCATTTTAGTAACTGAATAATTTACGTGACTGTAAAAGCTTCCCTCTGCAAACTCAATCAGCTTCACTATTTTAGTAACTGAATAATTTACGTGACTGTAAAAGAAATGAGGTGTTAAGCATGAAACGTTATTCATTTTAGTAACTGAATAATTTACGTGACTGTAAAAGAATGAGTGCAAAGTGTTGCCATTGTCAAGTATTTTAGTAACTGAATAATTTACGTGACTGTAAAAGCGGCGTCCTGGTTTGCCAATCCAAAAGCCGATTTTAGTAACTGAATAATTTACGTGACTGTAAAAGAAATCTCTTTTAGATTTGGTGGTTGCCATAATTTTAGTAACTGAATAATTTACGTGACTGTAAAAGTGATTGCAAAGTGTTGCCATTGTCAAGTAATTTTAGTAACTGAATAATTTACGTGACTGTAAAAGCTAACGACACCAATAGCAATTCCAACTACAATTTTAGTAACTGAATAATTTACGTGACTGTAAAAGGACAGCAATCAGCACGACAGTGTCGAATGTATTTTAGTAACTGAATAATTTACGTGACTGTAAAAGTTTGATGATGTTGTGGCCAGAGCATCCTCAATTTTAGTAACTGAATAATTTACGTGACTGTAAAAAATGTAGAGACAATTGTACATGAAGAAACCCATCTGGAATATAATCTTGGAAGTGATGCACATGCAGAGTGCGCGTGCGAGTATAATGCTTTGAAACATTGAAAAAGTGAATTGATGGGGTGGATATAAGAGATATAATTAAGTCGGTAAGACAGAGATATCCGGAATATAAATGGAGGAAGCCGAAAGGAAAAAACCCGAGAAAGATTTTGAAAAGTTAAGAGCTGGTAAAGAGGTTATATGTCCAAAGTGCAAAACCGGAATATTTAGAACTGGACATGATCCTAAAATAACACATTATTTCAAGTGTGATAAGTGGGGAATGATGATAAATTTTGATTAACAAAGCTGCTAAAACAGTAAAAGAGAATTAAAAAATAGGTGGATTATAATGAGTGATGCATTTGAATACATAGTTTCAAGAGTGCTGGATAATACAATGATGCAATATCAGAAGCAAAAGAAAATCCCGAAGATGATTTTTACAAAGGCAGGAAAATGGCTTATTATGAGATATTATTAGACACCATTAAGAATGAGCTTAAAGTCAGAGATGCTGACTTAAAAGAGTTTGGTCTTGATATTGATTTGGAAAACATAATTCTGTAATATAAGAGATATTTCACATCAAATGAAATGATGTGATTATAACTAAACAGGACGGAGTGATTAATAGTGCTGGGGTTAAGAACGCAAGAAAGCGATAAGTTTATACAATTTTTAAAGTGGTACAGTCGGAGGCGGAAAAACAGGGCAATATATTTTTTCTAGACAGCGAAGACGGACATGATGGAGTTGTCAACAATATCGAAACATGTGATATGTTTGGATGGCTGATACTGAAAGAAAAAGCATTTGATTTTGAAAAAATATGGAAAGATGGACAGGAAGACGATAATGGTTTGAAAATTATTTTTGATTAGCGATTTTAGTAACTGAAAAATTTACGTGACAGTATATAAAATCAAGACAACAAGCAATATTATTTCAGAGTTTAGTTTTATTAAATATTAAACTAGACGATTTTGATTTATTAAAGTAATATATAAGAATGCGAAGCAGCTTTTCACAGTTTTTAGATTATCGACACACTGTGTCGACAATCTGGAAGCAGTATACTTATTTCATTGATGAATATTATATGAGATTGCGAAATAAAAAATTTTCCACTCACTGAGTGGAAATTTCATCTAATAAACTAAAGATGAACAAATATAATATTTCCAATTCTAACAGAAAGGATTTATAGTATGGCAGATTTTAAATATGAAATAGTAGAACACATAGGCACACTCTCAGAAAGTGCCAAAGGATGGACAAAGGAACTTAACAAGATTTCATGGAATGGTGGAGAACCTAAATATGATATCAGAGACTGGGCACCGGAGCACGAGAAGATGGGAAAGGGTGTTACGTTGTCTGAGGATGAGATGTTGAAGCTAAAGGAGTTGTTGTAAATATCATTTCAAACGGATACTTAAAAGTGTTTGACGAGATGAAAAATCTAATTTGACAATTATACGATATAGATGCATAATATTAACATATGCAGCATTTGTGCATACTTGCTAATTATGCTTAATTACTGCATAATAATTTAAACGGGGGAACAAATATGTATTATGCAATTATTGGAGATATTAAAAATTCAAAAGAAATTGATAATCGTTATGAAGTTCAGAATAAATTAAAAAAAATACTAGATGATATAAATCTAAAGTATAAAGCTGATATTAAGGCTAATTTTTTGATTACACTAGGTGATGAATTCCAAGGATTATTGAATAGTCCTGCATTTGCAATAGAAATTGTTAAATATATTCAAAGAGAGTTGTACCCAGTTAAATTACGTTTTGGAATTGGGATAGGTGAAATATCTACTGCAATTAATCAAAAGGCTGCAATAGGCGCTGACGGTCCGGCTTTTTATGCTGCCAGAGAGATTATAAATTTCTTGAAGAATGAAGAAAAACATCTAAAAAATCAAGCACCAGATATTCAAATAAAATATTATAACAGTAAATCTATTGAAATAGATGAAATTAACATCATGTTAGCCTTGATAAAAGTTATTGAAGATAGCTGGACAGATAAGCAACGGTACACGATATGGGATATGATGCTAAATGGAGGAAGTCAGGAAAAGTGTGCCAAGAGAATGAAGACGAGTCAATCAACAGTAGCTAGAAGGTTATTAGATGGTAAATATTTACTTTATTTAAAATCTTTAAAAATTATAGGAGAAGCTATGGATAAATTGGAGGGAATATATGATATATAAATTGCTTGTATTAATGTTGATAGCTCATATTTTAGGGGATTTTTATTTTCAAACAGATAAAATAGCCAGTGAAAAGGATAACAGTTTAAATGGAGTTATAATACATGCCATTGAATATACTTTTTCAGTGTTTTTGATGATGCTTCCTGTTATAAATTCAAATATTTTGATACTAATTTTGTATATGTCTCTGTTGCATTTTATAATTGATATTTTAAAATTTTTCTTATTGAAGAAAAAGATAATAAAAAAGACTGGTATGTTATTTGTCTGCGATCAGCTATTACATATAACAAGTATATTTATTTTAGCTTACATTATGGCTTGCAATAATATTAAATTTTCACATTTTCAGATAATAAGAAATATTTGTGATGCGTTTGAAATAAACTCATTTTATGTTGCCAAATGGGTATTAGCAATTCTTATATTACATATTCCTTCAAATATTTTAATCCAAAATTTGTTATCTGGATATAGACCCAAAAAAGAAAATAGCAATTTCATAGAATTTGATAATAAAGCTGGTAGAAAAATAGGTACCATAGAACGCCTTATAATGTTAATGTTTATTTCTATGAATCAATATGCTGCAATGGGATTAGTGCTGACTGCAAAATCTATTGCACGATATGATAAAATAACTAAGGATGAAAAATTTGCAGAGTATTATTTATTAGGAACGTTAATTAGCACAGCATGTGTTGTTATTTGTAAAATGCTTATTTTAAGATGAATCTTGAATTTAAGGAGGACCAAATCATGAGCAAAGTATTAGAAGAAATGAAAACCAGAAGAAGCATTCGCAAATTCAAACCGGACATGATTCCGCAGGACATTCTTGACCGGATAATTGAGGCCGGAACCTTTGCGGCAAACGGCAGAGGTGCACAGAACACCATTATTATTCAGGTGACAAACAAGGAAATAAGGGATGAAATCGCTAAGAGAAATGCCGACATAATGGGAAGTAATACTGATCCATTTTATGGTGCGCCGGTTATTCTTATCGTTCTTGGAAAGAAGGACTGGCCTACACATGTCTATGATGGCAGTCTTGTGATGGGGAATCTCATGCTTGCGGCTCATGATCTTGGTGTAGGAAGCTGCTGGATTCATCGCGCGAAGGAAGAATTTGAGTCTGACTGGGGCAAGAAGCTTCTCAAATCACTCGGTATTGAGGATGAGTATGAGGGAATCGGACATTGTGCTCTTGGATATGTCGATGGAGATTATCCTGACGTGATTCCGAGAAAAGAGAATCGCGTATTTTACATATAGGAGATAACCACCATGAATTTTTTATTTGTAGCACTGGGTGGCGCCGTAGGTGCAATGGCCCGATATGCCATCAGCCTTATACCTTTAAAAACTGAGTTTCCTTTTTTGACTTTAATCACCAACGTAGTTTTCTACATTTTCGCTTGAATCATATAATCTGTTTGAAAATAATCACTGCCTGCTTGGGTGCGGATATGTGTTGTTGAGCTGTTTAGGATGTATACTCGGTGTGATGTGTGGTGAAAAACTTGCTGCAATAATCAAGTGACGAGTATCGTGCGGTTTTGCAAATGTGCGTGTGTTTCTGAATAGTTACAATACAAATTGATGGGGAGATAAGTGTATATGAGTGAAACGGAAAACAATGAGCTGACTGCCGGGAAGCAATCTAAGGAACCTAGGAGCAATCAAAAGCTAAAGCTTTTGTATCTGGCCAAAATTCTTTTGAATAATACTGATGCTAACCATGATATTACGCTTGATGAGATTTTAAATAAGCTGCATGCATACGATGTCACGGCCGCGAGAAAAAGTCTGTATGATGATATAGCACAGCTGAATGATTTTGGTATCAAAACCCAAAAGACGCAGTATGGCAGGACTGTCCATTATAGGGTGATAGGCAGGGCATTTGAGCTGGCGGAGCTTAAGCTTTTGGTGGATTCTGTCGCGGCTGCCAAGTTCATCACTGAGGAGAAATCCAATGAGCTTATTAAGAAGCTGGAGAGTCTTACAAGCAGACAGGAGGCTGCCACTCTGCAGCGTCAGGTATATGTTGCCGGAAGAGTGAAAACCATGAACAGCGACATCATGAAAAATGTCGATGCCATACACAATGCAATTGCAAATAATTCAAGCCTTTCGTTTCAATATTGCCGGTGGAATACGAAAAAAGAGCTTGAGGTGAAGCATGACGGCGCAAGATATCATGTCAGTCCATGGGGATTGCTGTGGAATGATGGCAATTATTATCTGATTGGATATGACCATGATACACAGGTAAAGGATATTCGTCATTACCGTGTAGATAAGATGAAGAATATCCTGATTGAAAATAAAGTCCGCGAGGGCAGGGAGAAGCTTAAAAAACTTGATATTGCTTCTTATGGCAAATCGAAGTTTGGTATGTACAATGGAGAAGAGATTAAGGCTGAGATACTGTGCAAAAACAGCGCTATAGGTGTGCTGATTGACAGGTTCGGAACCGATGTGACAATCTTAAAGAAGGATGAAGCTCATTCGCGTGTTTTTGTGAAGGTAGCTGATAACAAGCTTTTTATTCATTGGATTATGGCAATGGGGGATAATTTTAAGATAATAGGCCCGGAGAATCTGGTGAAAGAGGTTCATGATGAGCTTAACAGATTGGCAAAACAATATGAGCTTGCTGACTAAATCTTGAAGAAAGTGCCATATTGGGGAAATAAAATTTTGAAGAGAGGTATACATGAGTATTTTAAACGTAGAGCACCTAAGCCATGGTTTTGGCGACCGTGCTATTTTTGAGGATGTTTCCTTCAGACTGTTGAAGGGCGAGCACATAGGGCTTGTCGGTGCAAACGGTGAGGGAAAATCAACTTTTATGAATATTATCACAGGCAGGCTTATGCCTGATGAGGGCAAAATAGAGTGGGCCAAGAAGGTGCGTGTGGGTTATCTCGACCAGCACACAGCGCTTGAAAAGGGCATGACTATCGGCTCCGTTCTTTCCTCTGCATTTGATTTCCTTTATGATATGGAAAATGAGATGAACGACATATATGCGCGTCTTGGCGATGTGGACGAGGACGAGATGAATAAGCTGATGGAGGAAGCCGGCACGATTCAGGACATGCTTACCATGCATGATTTCTATATGATTGATGCAAAGGTTGAGGAGGTTGCAAGGGCTCTTGGACTTTTAGACCTGGGGCTTGATAAGGATGTCACCGATTTAAGCGGTGGTCAGAGAACCAAAGTGCTGATGGGAAAGCTCCTCTTGGAGAAGCCGGACATTCTACTTTTGGATGAGCCTACAAACTATCTGGATGTGGAGCATATTGAGTGGCTTAAGCGATATCTGAACGATTATGAGAATGCGTTTATTCTCATTTCGCACGATATACCATTTCTAAACAGCGTGGTAAATCTTATCTATCACATGGACAACAAGAAGCTCGACAGGTATGTCGGGGATTATGACAAATTTATGGAAGTTTATGAGATGAAGAAAGCCCAGCTTGAGGCTGCGTACAACAAACAGCAGCAGGAGATTAAAGAGCTGAAGGATTTTGTGGCGAGAAATAAGGCGCGTGTAGCTACAAGGAATATGGCGATGTCACGTCAGAAGAAGCTTGACAAGATGGATGTTATTGAGCTTGCTGCTGAAAAGCCAAAGCCGGAGTTTAACTTTAAGACAGCGCGTACTCCGGGGCGGTATATTTTCCAGACAAATGGACTGGTCATTGGCTATGATGATCCGCTTTCATCGGATCTCGACCTTGAGATGGAAAGAGGACAAAAGATTGTTCTTACCGGTGCAAACGGCATCGGAAAGACGACATTGCTTAAGAGTATTCTTGGGCTGATAAAGCCGCTTTCAGGAAGTGTTACACTTGGAGATTATCTGGAAATTGGGTACTTTGAGCAGGAGATGGATCAGTCGGTTACAACCACATGTATTGAGGAGATATGGAACGAGTTTCCTGCATTTTCGCAGTACGAGGTGCGAAGCGCGCTTGCCAAGTGTGGTCTGACCACGAAACATATTGAAAGCCAGGTGCGTGTGTTAAGCGGTGGTGAGCAGGCAAAGGTACGCCTGTGCAAGCTGATAAACAGAGAGACAAATATTCTGCTTCTGGATGAGCCTACCAACCATCTGGATGTGGATGCTAAGGATGAGCTGAAGCGTGCCTTGAAGGAATATAAGGGCAGCATACTGATGGTATGCCACGAGCCGGATTTCTATGATGGGCTTGCGACGGATGTGTGGGATTGTTCAAAGTGGACTACGAGATTATAGATTTATAAATTATGAATTAGATATGCATGCCTTTTAAGACATAGATATTTAGAGCAGGAGATGATTTTTATGCATATCAGTATACTTTTAATGGAACAGATAATAGAGCTTTTTATCATGATTTTAATGGGTTTTATTATCGTGAAAGCAGGTATTGTGAAGGATGAGGACAGCAAGGTTTTATCAAAGATTGTGCTGTATCTGATTATACCGTGTGTTATTATCAATGCCTTTCAGGTGGATTACACTTCAAAAACAGTGAGAGGTCTTTTGATTGCATTTGCGGCATCGGTGATTTTGCAGTTAGTTTTGCTGTTTATCATTTCTGCTATGGGCAGGCTTTTCCATATGAATGAGGTGGAGGTCGCATCAGTTTATTATTCAAATTCAGGAAATCTGATTGTTCCGATTGTGACATTTATACTGGGGCAGGAGTGGGTGCTTTACGGCTGTGCTTTCATGAGTGTGCAGCTGGTATTTTTGTGGACTCACTGCAAAAAGATTATAAGCCGTGAAAGCTCCTATGACTGGCGAAAGATTGTCCTTAATATCAATATGATTTCCATCGTAATAGGTGTGGTGCTTTTCTTTACAAGGATTCATCTGCCTCAGCTTATCAATGACACAATCGGTTCTGTCGGCAGTATGATTGGACCCGCAAGCATGATTGTGACAGGCATGCTGTTTGCAGGGATGGATTTGAAGAAGGTTTTTGCCAACAGAAGGGTGTATTTTGTTACCTTTCTCAGGATGCTTCTGGTTCCGTTGATATCGCTTATTCTTATTAAGATCAGCCATATGGCATATCTTTCTGCAGATGCGCCAAAGATTATGCTTATTGTTTTCTTGGCGGTTATTACGCCTTCGGCATCGACTGTTACACAGATGTGTCAGGTGTATGGCAATGATTCAAGATATGCCAGCGCAATAAATGTAGTGACAACGCTTTGTGCTGTAGTGACGATGCCGGTTATGGTGCTTTTATTTGAAGAATTTATATAAAAACGAAAAGTCATGAAGCACGTTTTTAAACTAGAAGGTCATCACACAGTCCCTGGTGATTTCATCAAGCGAAGATACACCACACATCTTCATGGTGTCTTCAAGCTCTGTACCGATTTTGTCTATGTATGCACGTACACCATCGGCCTTACCGCCGTATACAGCCGTTACAAATGGTCTTGCGATAAGAACTCCGTCTGCACCCAGTGCAAGGGCTTTAAAGACGTCTGTGCCGCTTCTGATGCCACCATCTACAAGAATCTTAATGTCTGAGCCTTCAAGAGCCTTTACGATGCTTTCAAGCACCTCAGCAGTGGCAGGACACTGATCCAGCACACGTCCACCGTGATTTGATACAATAATAGCGCTTGCGCCTGCCTCTTTTGCTTTAAGCGCACCCTTTACAGTCATAATTCCCTTTACAATAAATGGGGTTCCAGCCATCTGTATGATATCGCAAAGCTCTGAAACTGTTTTGCTTCCGGCTGGCGGATCAAGATTTTTGAGGAATGGAAGACCGGCTGCATCGATATCCATAGCTACTGCAAATGCGCCTGATTCATGTACCAGCTTCATTTTCTCACGTATGGTCTCAATGTTCCATGGCTTTACGGTAGGTATTCCTGCACCATCTGCATTTTTGATAGCCTTGGTGGCTGCAACCATGACATTTGGGTCAGTTCCGTCGCCTGTGAAAGCTGCGATACCGTTCTTTGCACAGGCTGACACGAGGATATCGTTGTATGTCACATCATCCAGACAGTCTCCGTAGTGCAGCTGTACTGCACCGACAGGACCTGCAAATACCGGATATTTAAAAGTACGGCCGAAGAGTGAGAAAGCGGTGTCTACAGGCTTATTTTCGGCAATAGTATCCATGTTTACACGGATTTGTTTCCATTTGTCGTAGTTGCGTATGGCTGTGTCTCCGATGCCCTTTGAGCCGGGACCGGGCATCTGGTTTTTGCATGCGCGGCCGTTGCATTCAGGACATGCCTTGCAGTATTTTCCAAGACGTGGTCTGGCATTTTCGATACATTCTTTATAGTTCATATTTTTCCTCCAAGTGTAAATCTTTTTAAATTTTATTATTGAGATTATAACACGATAATTTTTTTATGTATACAAAACAGGTGAAAAGCTCTTGACTTGGAGTGGACTCCAAGTGATATAGTTTCATTGTAACAATCAAAAAGGAGGCGATGTGAGTGACTATCAAGGAAGTGAGTGAGCGGTTTGGGGTGTCTACTGATACACTCAGGTATTATGAACGCATAGGCCTGATTCCACAGATTGCACGGACTGCAGGAGGTATACGCGATTATACCGAATCAGATATCAGCTGGGTGGAGCACACTATATGTATGCGTAATGCCGGAGTGCCGATTGAGGCACTTATTGAATATATCAGGCTTTTTCAGATGGGAGATGCTACATTTGAAGCGAGGTGTCAGCTTCTCAAGGAGCAATACGAGCAGCTTGATGAGCAGAAAAAACAGATTGAAAACACGATGGAACGCTTACAGTATAAAATTTCTAAATACGAGAATGCGATAAAGACAGGTGAATTGACCTGGGACAAATAGGAGGACAAAATATAATATGTATCTTGAGAAAATTAACGGACCAGAAGATGTAAAGAAAATTAAGATAGATGAACTGCCGGTGCTGGCGCAGGAGATAAGAGATGCCCTTTTGGTAAGAGCTAGTAAGCATGGCGGACATTTTGGGCCGAATTTTGGAATGGTAGAGGCGACAATCGCTTTACATTATGTATTTGAATCACCTAAGGACAAGATTGTTTATGATGTATCGCACCAGAGTTACCCTCATAAGATGCTTACGGGGCGTAAGGAAGCGTATTTGTCTGAACAGCACTATGATGATGTGTCGGGCTATACAAATCCAAACGAGAGCGAGCATGATTTTTTTACAGTCGGACATACATCAACGTCGGTCAGTCTGGCTGCAGGTCTTGCAAAGGCAAGGGACTTAAAGGGTGAAAACGGCAATGTGATTGCTGTCATCGGAGACGGCTCATTAAGTGGAGGAGAAGCACTTGAGGGACTTGATTTTGCTGCTGAGCTTCAAAGCAATTTTATTATTATAGTAAATGACAACGATATGTCGATTGCTGAAAATCATGGAGGTCTCTATCAGAATCTTGCTCTGCTTCGAAAGACTGACGGTCAGGCAGAATGCAATCTGTTTAAGGCTATGGGACTTGACTATGTGTATGTGGACAGGGGCAACGATGTTGCAGCTCTTATTAAGGCATTTAAAGAGGTCAAGGACAGCACTAAACCGGTTGTAGTGCATATAAACACACTTAAGGGCAAGGGCTATGCACCAGCAGAAAAATGTAAGGAGCAGTGGCATTACAGCGGTCCGTTCGATATAGAAACAGGAAAGCCGCTATTTGACAATGTGGAAGAGGATTATTCTTCTGTGACCTGTGAATATCTGCTTGAAAAGATGAAAAATGATTCTTCTGTTGTTGCAATTACTTCCGGTACGCCGACTGTTATGGGCTTTACAGAGGATAAGAGAAAAGAGGCTGGCAGTCAGTTTGTCGATGTAGGTATTGCAGAGGAGACTGCAGTGGCACTGGCATCAGGTGTCGCAGTAAATGGTGGTAAACCATTTTATGGTGTATACAGTTCGTTTGTACAGAGAACCTTTGACCAGGTATCACAGGATGTCTGCATCAATAACAGTCCGATTACAATGGTAATATATCAGGGTTCCGTATATGGAATGAATGACGTTACACACTTAGGCTTTCAGGATATTCCGATGCTTTCAAATATTCCAAATCTGGTATATCTGGCACCGGCAACAAAGGAAGAGTATCTGGCCATGCTCGACTGGAGTATGGAGCAGACATCTTATCCGGTTGCAATAAAGCTGCCGGGCGGACCGATGATTTCAGATGGCTCAAGGGTGACAAAGGATTTTGGCAGACTCAATAGATATGAGGTGGCTCAGACAGGAGAAAAGATTGCGATTATCGGTCTGGGAACCTTCTTTGAACTGGCAAAGGAGGCTGCGAAACTTCTTAAAGAAGAAGCCGGAATCAATGCAACTGTAATCAATCCGTATTACATCACCGGATTGGATGAGGCGCTTTTGACTAAGCTTAAGCAAAATCATGATACTGTTATTACTTTAGAGGATGGTATTTTAGATGGCGGCTTTGGTGAAAAAATCGCACGATTCTATGGTGCAAGCAATATGAAAGTGATGAATTATGGATTGAAGAAGGAATTTCTTGACAGGTATGATGTGGATGCTGTACTGAAGGAGAATCATCTGACTGCAGAGCAGATTGTGGAGGATGTGTTATCTATTTCATAATAAAATCATAAATTCCAAATATAAAAGACGGCTGATTTTTCAACCGTCTTTTTGTGTTTAATAATATAAAATATCTGAAAAATAACAGATGTAGAAAATTCCAGTCATTAACAGACATTGACAAAGGAAGCAGTGTATTAAAGGACTACTTCAGACATATGTTGAAGCATACTAATGTACTGAAAGCGGAGCGGTACTAATTTTTAGCGGCACACATTTATTCGCTAAATCTAAGTTTAACGAATAAATGACCTTATAAAAGTACTAAGGTACTACAATAAAAACATACATCTGCTTATTTTTTGCATAATACCTGCAATTTCGATACGTACAACAATATTATGATTAAAGGGTCAAAAGGTATCATCGAAGCATGCATCGATGATACCTTTTATAATAATACAAGAATAAGCCACCGAAACCTCTATTTGCATCAGTTCCGATGGCTTTAAATCCATAGCTTTCTATACAACAATACAATTATTTATTGTGACTTCTCATGCATTCCCTGTATTTAAGTATAAGCTCGATTGAGTCCTCAACTGATATCTGGCTTGTGTTCAGGCACAAATCATAGCTTCTTGCGTCTCCCCATTTTTTACTGGTATAGTAATTGTAATAGCTTGAGCGCTCTTTATCTTTTTTCTTAATTATGTCTTTAGCCTTGTTCTCCGGGACATTGAGTCTTTCACTTATTCTTTTAATTCTGTCGTCCATGTTGGAACGTATGAAGATATTGAGACAATGCGGCTCGTCTGCTAAAGCATAATCTGCACAGCGGCCTACAATAACACAGGATTCATTTGCCGCAATCTTTTTGATAGCATCAAACTGTGCTAAAAATACCTTGTGATTCAGAGGCATATCAAGAAATGGTGCTGTGGAATAAGAGCCACCTGTGTAGGTGTCCATGACCAGCGAATATAAAAAGCTGTTTGTAGGCTTTTCGTCATGCGACTCAAATATTTCCTCGCAAAGTCCTGATTCCTTAGCTGCCTTCTGTAAGAGCTCTTTATCATAAAATTTAATTCCAAGTCTTTTAGCTAAATCTTGTCCGACCTGTTTTCCGAGGCTTCCAAATTCTCTTCCTATTGTGTAAATTTCGTTTGATCCCATAATTCAGACCCCCTTATATAAATAATTAATACTATATCACTATGTGATAATTTAATTGTTATTTATATTATATAACACTTCAAGCAAATTGGCAAAGTATTTTGGTAAAGGTGCATCAAATTCCATGTATTCGCCGGTTTTTGGATGAACAAACCCTATAGTTTTAGCATGCAGGCACTGTCCTTCCAGGCCTTTAAACCGGTTTTTGGTAGGGGAATAGCTGGAATACAGCATATCTCCAAGCAAGGGATGATTAATACTTGCCATATGCACGCGTATCTGGTGTGTTCTGCCGGTCTCAAGCTTAAACTGCATATATGTGTAGTCACCAAAGCGTTCAAGCACCTTATAATGCGTGACAGCCGGCTTGCCATTCTTCTCATTGATGGCCATTTTCTTGCGGTCATTGGGATTCCTGCCTATGGCGCCCTCTATGGTGCCCTCATCATCCTTTACATTGCCACAGACAATGCCCACGTATATACGGTTGCAGCTATGGTCCTTAATCTGTTCCGATATCTTTATATGGCTTTCATCGTTCTTGCAGACAATAAGGGAGCCGGTGGTGTCCATGTCTATGCGATGCACTATACCGGGCCGTATTTCGCCGTTTATGCCACTTAAAGAGTCCTTGCAGTGGTACATTATGGCATTTACAAGAGTATCGCTGTAATGCCCTGCTGAGGGGTGTACAACCATGCCCTTTGGCTTGTTGACTACCAGTACGTCATCATCCTCGTAGAGTATGTCAAGAGGAATGTCCTGTGGCAGGATAGGTGTCTGTACGGCATCAGGAATTGTGACATCTACTATGTCATCAGTCTTTAGCCTGTAATTTGCTTTTTGTGGCTTATCATTGACCAGTATTTGATTTTCTTTTAGTATCCGTTGAAAAAAGGAGCGAGAAATATCCGGATAAATGCTGCTTAGGTATTTATCCAGTCGTTCTCCCTCCTGTTCACTCTGGACTTCAAATGTATCTCTATTCATAGTGAAGCTTTCTCTTTTTTTATTTTAGTAACTATTTAAAACTATATTGCACACTTTAAAAAGCGCATACCGCACTAATTTTCATGCTTTCCATCATGCTTTCTATCAGGGAAGATTAAGGAAAAATCCTCCTCCTTGTAGTAAAACAGCCCGAGTATGATAAACATAAATGCCGCTACAGTGACGTATATATCAGCTACATTGAATATCGGAAAATTAATCAGGCTAAAATAAAAGAAATCAACCACATAATTATTTACAATACGGTCTATCAGATTGCCGAGTGCACCTGCAACAAACAGTATTACAACAACATTCAGCAGTCTAAAACGTTTTGAGACAGGTATTTTGCGATACCATACACACAAAAGTATAACAACTGCAATGGTAATCACTGAGAAAAAAATCATTTTGGCACGCAAAAATGCCAATGGATTCTCAGACCAATATGTAAAATGAAAGATATTCTGTATTATTGAAAGCAGATCAACACCAAATGCAGCACTCTGGTTTTCCAGGTATCTGAACTCGAAAACTCCCGGAATGAGAACAAACACACCCGTGGACGATTGCTTTAGATTTATAACAGCCAGATACTTTGTAAGCTGGTCAATTGCTACAAGAATCAATGCAATGATGCCTGCTGTACACATCTGTTTTTTTGTTTTATTTTTCTTCATAGCTGATTAGAGACTCCGCTTAACTTAATAAGATGAACCCGGGAGATCAAATGAATCCATGAGACTCTGGATATCTCCTGAGATATCTACTCCGTGTGGTGTGGCGATGAAGATAAAGTTGGATATCTTCTGCAGATTACCGTGCAGGGCATATGCTGAGCCTGATGTGAAATCTATGATGCGCTGTGCCACATCGACATTAAGTCCCTCCATGTTGATGACGACTGTACGTCCGTTAAGTAATGTGTCTGTTATTTCTATTTCGTCTTCAATTGAACTTGGTTTTATTACGCAAACTTCCATGTCTGATGATACCTGCTTTCTGGATGATTTTGATATTGGTGTAATCTTGGATGTAGTCTTAACAGGCTTCTCCTTTGGTGTTGTATCACGCCTTGTGCTTTTTATGGCCGGTTCCTCTTCAGCAGCCTCTTTTTTTCTGCGGAAAGGATTTCTTGGAAGTTCTTCTTCTTCCTCATCATCGAGGTAATAATCCTCGTTATCGAACTCCTCATCGTCCTCAGAATTTAAACTCATTTTGTCAAGAATCTTATCTATGAAACTCATTTCTATATTCCTTTTCTATTTTTATTTTGTGTATAGCATATGCAAAGTATCAGTTAGCCTTGCTGTAGTCGCGCTCTCCAAATATTCCGGTACCGACACGTACCATTGTTGCGCCCTCTTCTATTGCTACTGTGTAATCTCCTGTCATACCCATTGACAGAACATTCATACTGACATTATCTATGTTTTTTTGTGCTATGTCAACTGATAATTGCTTAATATCTCTAAAGTATTGTCTGTTATCCTCAGGATCATCTACAAATGGTGCTATAGTCATAAGTCCTTTTATATGGATATGGTCCAGTTTAGCAATTTCTTCAACTAAAGAGATAGCCTCATCTCGTGATGTGCCAAACTTAGATGCCTCTCCTGCAATATTGACCTCAACCAGTATGTCGCAGCTGCAGTCATGCTTTATGGCCTGCTTTTGTATCTCCTTTGCCAGATGCAGTGAATCTACAGAGTGAATAAGTGAAGTTTTTCCAACTATATACTTCACCTTGTTGGTCTGAAGATGCCCAATCATGTGCCAGTGAATATCTTTTGGCATAACCTCCATCTTTTCACACATTTCCTGTACCTTATTCTCGCCGAACTCACGGATGCCCTCATCGTATATCTCACTGAGCATCTCAACAGGTTTGGTTTTGCTGACTGCAATTAGTGTGACATCACTATAGTTTCTGTGAGCTCTGTCACATGCGGCCTTTATATTTTGCTGAACCTGATGTAAGTTGTCTTTTAACATAAAATCTGTCCCTTCTGTATATTTTATCAATATTTATTACCAATAATTATTTGGTTATGGTCTGATTTTCCTTCACGGATTTGCCATCCAAGGCTATATGGTCATAAAGCGAAATGCCATATGGCGTTTTGGCTTCTACAATTGTGTAGTCATCGTTTGATGCAAGTACCTTTATCTGCTTAAACACAGCGTATCCTTTGTTGATATTGTAGACACCTGTGAGCTTGTCCTTATCTGTTCCCACCCTGTAAGTTGACGAAGAATCAGGCTTTACAATGATATCGCCGTCCTTAAGATATTCATCATCTACGAAATAAAAGTCATCATTCTGGCTGAATATTGTTGGACTGACTATATTAACTGAGCCACTGCTTTTATCCTTTATCATGAGCGATGAAGCATCGGAATCGCCGCTTGCAGTGAAATAATCCTTAGGAATAGTGAAAAATTCCTTTTTGGTTATAGCTGAATTAGGTATTTTAAGCCCGGTGTCTGCTCCAAGCACGAGCTCTATATTGGTAAAACGCTCATTTATATAGCGGATGAGCGAGTTTTTCATATTCAGCTTCAGGAAAAAAGCATCATCCTTCTTCAAAAGGCTGAACGATACCGTGGTTGTATAGTCATCATCGCAGAATCTGATTTTTATGACTGACTTGTCATTCAGGCTCTTGGCAACATTGTCAGGAACATTTATGAGTATATTCCAGTTTTCACTTGTGATCAGCTTATAAACAGGATCCAGCTGATTGATGGTGCTGTTGTTGGTTAAATCAGTCTCTTCATAATTAGTGTTGTTGTACTGATCCAGAGTGAAGCTGTCTGTAGTGACATCCTCATAGCCGTCTATTCCGTAATAGACTATTCCGGGAGCTGTCGGCTTATATGTATAGAAGGTGTTGTTAGCCTCAGCAGTACTGATAGTATCTGCCAGGCTTGTCAGTGCATTTTGACTGAGAACCTGTGTCAGCTGTGCAGACAGATCGTTTTTGAATGTATAAACCTTTGAAAAGTATCGTCTGTTGTAGCCGGATGAAAAGCTGTTTATGTCAGTGATAATCTTCCCGGCATCCTCGTCAGTGATGGCGGAAGCATCATTTTGAGCACCGGTAATCTGGGTTGCAATGGAGCCGTCTGTATCAACAGAGTAGACAACATCACTTGTTGCAACCTTTGAGCCGTTTGACACAAAGTAGTTGAGGTTTCCTGATTCCTCAGCATACACTACACTTTCCTCGCGGATTATCATGCCCTTATATATGTTGTTGGTCGCTATAGTACCCTGTTGTACCTCGTATTCAGATACCGGGTTTGAGGTGAAATACGTAAATATGTGAAAAATCACATAGATTATTATTACAAAAAACACTATAAAACCGATATTCAGATTGAAGCCGGTGCGATATTTCAGTACTTTTTTATTCTTTCGGGACACAATTTTACTCCTTAAAAAAGGGATGTGAAATACACATCCCCCTAATTAATCATTTATAAAGAAATGATAACCTTTGCCTTGGCACATTCAGGCAACTTGTCAATATTCCTTGAAACACTTAAGATGAACTTCACCTTAAACTTCTCGCTGATTATATCAAGCTTTTCGATTGCCTTGGTGATATCCCCCTCATCATCAAGTGATGCAATTGTAAGGAAGCTGTCTAAATACATCTCCTCCAGATCATGATCCTGCGATATGATTCCGCATATAAATCCTAAAAATTCATCACAATTGTCAATAGGATAGTCCATAACATTGATTAGTCGAACCTGGTTATTAAGCTCATACATGTGCTTCTGGCTCTTATCAAGAAAAACTATGGAACCCTCATTTCCCTTAATTGATGAATTTACCTTGTCTAACAGCTCTTTTGTCTTGCCCTTGCCCTTGTCTCCACAAATAATTTCTATCATGGCTCATTCCTCCTATGGATAAATATTGTGATTATTAATAAAAAATAATTGTATTTTTATATTATTATAGTATAAATAACCATAAAACTCAATATTTAATTAGCAAATCCACTAAGTATTTCATTCATGAAGCTATAAAGATCCTTTTTACCATCTGCCTTGTAAACTATGCTTATGATGCGCTCATTTTTAGCATTCTGGCTTAGCAGTACGAGGCAATGGCCGGCTTCACCCGTAGTGCCTGTCTTTCCTCCTGTCACTGTGACGTTTTCAGGAGCTGTATATGCTCCGGTCAGATAGCCGCAGGTATTCTTAAAGGTCTTTGAAACAGCCGCGCCCTGGGCATTTGTATATGCCACATCATGGGTCTGTGAACTGATGATTGCAACAAAGCTCTCTAAGGATATGGCATTGGAAAAAATGAGGTACATGTCATATATGGTAGTGTAATGATTTTCATCAGGAAGACCGCTTGGGTTGACAAAACTGCTGTTTGTGGCACCAAAACTTTTTGCAGTGCTGTTCATCAGCTTGGCAAATTCTTCTACAGAACCACTGCAGTACTCTGCCAGTGCTATTGCCGCATCATTGCCACTCTCAAGTAAGAGCCCATACAATAAGTCCTGCACTGTAATAACATCGCCCTCCTTTAGGCCGCATACAGATGATGAATGGCCAGGGTTTGCAGCGTCATGGCTTACTGTGACTGTCGCATTTAAATCACAGTTTTTAAGAATTATGTATGCAGTTAAAATCTTTGTAGTGCTTGCAGGATAGAGCTTTTCAAACAGATTCTGGCTATACAGCACCTGATGAGTGTCAATATTAAAGGCTCCGGCTCCCTCTGCGGTTTTTGCAAACTGCATATTGTCCTGACCAAAATTGACATCATTTGTGACGCAAAGGTTGGACGCAAAAAAATTACTTCCGTTGTATCCATTTATATAATCTGTGGAATAAGTATCATATGCATTCTCAATCTTTGTACCACAGCCTGTCATAAAACCCGCTGCTATGCATGTCAGACATAGCAGTCGTTTAAATCTTTGTTTACTTGTACATCTCACGCCAGTCAAGATCTCCTCTGTCCAATGATAAAATGAGCAGCTCTGCTGTAGCCAGATTGGTGGCAAGTGGTATATTATGCTCATCACAAATACGGAAAATACTGTTTACCTCAGGCTCGTGTGGCTTAGGCTTTAATGGATCACGCAGAAAGATGACAAGGTCTATGTCATTGTGCTCAATCTGTGCCCCAAGCTGCTGGATGCCTCCTAAGTGTCCTGCAAGATATTTGTGCACTGAGAGGTTTGCAACCTCCTCTATCAGACGTCCTGTGGTGCCTGTGGCGTACAAATTATTTTTGCTTAAGATACCTCTGTATGCTATGCAGAAGTTCTGCATCAGTTTTTTCTTTGAATCATGTGCAACTAATCCTATGTTCATTGCTAACCTCCCTATGAATATTTCTTCGGCTGTAATCCTACATTCAGAACAATTCCCATTCCCATGTACAGTGAAACAAGTGACGTAAGTCCATAACTGACAAATGGAAGAGTCATACCGGTATTGGGCATAAGACCTGTGGCTACGCACAAATTGATAAAGGCCTGAAAGCCTATAAGTGCTCCCATGCCACAGCATATGAGCTTTCCGCTTGTGTCCTTTGCCTTCCTTGCTATAAGTATACACTCAATTACGATAAGAAGCAAAAGAATTATTATACTGATTGTACCAATAAAGCCAAGCTCCTCTCCGGCAACAGCAAATATAAAATCTGTTTGAGGCTCTATGATGTAGTTGGTGTTCTTCATAGAGGTTACAACAGAGTTGTTAAGTCCCTTGCCAAACAACTGTCCTGAGCCTATAGCCCAGATAGAGTTTCTTTGCTGTGCTGCTGTATCAGCGTAATTTGTCGGGTCAAGCCACGACATTATACGTGTAGCAGGGTAAAAGCCTTTTTTGATGAGTGCATCGGCATGTGTATATATGTAGCTTATCACTATCAAAACTATCGGTACTGAAACTCCAAGTACCGGCATTATTATTTTATAACTTAATCCGCTAATAAACAAGAGGGTAGCGAAAATTAATGCAGTAAGAATTGTTGTTGAGTTGTCCGGCTGTTTTAAGATAAGAAATAAAGGTATACCGGCAAAAATTGCAGATAATGCAAGAGTTCTTACTGTATTTATACTATCCTCAAACCTGGAAAAGAAATAAGCAAAAAACAAAATAAGTATAATTTTTGCAAGCTCAGAAGGCTGAAATCTGATACCTGCGATCTCAAACCAGCGCTGTGCACCCTTTGCATCATCACCTGCAAATAGAACAAGTAACAGCAGCACAATCATTACGGCATAGTATATCCACACGAATTTGAGCAGAAATGTGTAATCTATAAGGGAAAGCACTATCATAATAGTCAGTCCCATTACAAAGCCTATTATCTGCTTGCTTTGTACGGAGTGCTTGGCACTGCCTATCAGCAGGATGCCTATAATCGACAAAGCTATTATGTATACTACTAATTGAAAGTGATAATTCTTTAGTCTGTACTGTTTGAGCATTTTGTTACTTCCTATCTGTTATCTTTGTAATCTTAATTCTAATACTAATGACATGATGGTCAAAAGGTATTTTGTTAAAGGTTATTAATTGATTTTTTGTCGCGCATGATAATCCGGACTTCGTAAGCTTCATCGTTTATATTCATATGTCTTTGTATCACGCTTTTTATTTCTTTTTTAATCTGTGCCATATTGTCAGAAGCAGATATTGTGTTCCTATCTTCTGCAAGTGCTATTTTAAGCCTTTTCTTGGCGTATTCTCCTGTTTTGGAAAATTTATGCATCATACAGCGGCACCTCTCATATCGTCAGAGGAATGTATTATCTGACCGGATATATGGGCAAATACAGGAGCAAGCCTGCTTTTGGCCTCACGGACAGGTATTCCTCTGTTCTGGCAAATGATAACACTTTTGTCATAAGGAATAGTGCCGATAATCCTGGTAGAAAGAAGTGCTGTAATATCATTATCTGATATCATCTGATGCCTTCTTACCATATGCTTGTCATATGCATTAACAATGACTGATATATCGTCAAGATGTGCGCTGTCGAGCAGGCTTATGCATCGCCTTGCATCGTGTATGGCAGATACATGCGGTGTGGTAACTACTATCGCACGGTCTGCAGGTGAGACTGAAAACCAAAAGCCACTGTCGATACCCGCCGGAGAATCTATCAAACAATAATCAAAGCTTGCTTTAAGCTCCTCTATAAGTATCTTGAAGCGTGCCTCATAGCTGCATAGCGTATCCATGGAAGGTGCTGCAGGAATTACATATAGATTGGGATACTTTTTATTGCGTATGATTGCCTGTCTGATACGGCATGAGCGGTTTAAGATGTCGAGGATATTGTAATTGACCTTGTCCTCTATTCCCATTACCAGGTCCAGATTGCGAAGTCCCATGTCTGTATCCAGCATGATGACTTTTTTATCTAACTGTGAAAGTTCAACTCCGATATTGGAAATAACCGTAGTTTTTCCAACACCGCCTTTTCCTGAAGTGAAAACTATTGCTTCACTCACAAAAATAAACCTCCTAGTCTGTTCTGGCACTTGAGCCTGATGAGTTTACACCCTCAGCCTTGACTGCGAGTAAATCGTCAAGTGACTCCAGATTATAATAATATGAAATTATATTTCTGGATGCAGCTGCAGCATTGTGTGAGCTGTATCCATATGATATACGTGTAGCTATTGTAATTTCAGGATCGCTTGATGGAGCGTATCCTACAAACAGTGCATGGTTTGGTCTTGTCTCAACCTGCTGTGCTGTTCCTGTCTTACCGGACACCTCAACGCCTGTAAAGCCGCCAAATACATCGTGCAGGTCTTCGACCACCATACGCATTCCCTGATGGATGGCATCCCACTGGCTTTGATTGAGTGTGCCTGATATATCGGTTGATTTTGAATCATACTGCTTGACTGTTTTGCCGTCTGCATCCACAATTTTGTTCATCAGCTTATAGTCATAAAGCTTTCCGGAAGCAACTGCTGTCACATATCTTGAAAGAGAAATAGTCGTAAAGTTGTTATTACTCTGTCCGATGGCTGCCATAACAGGATACTGTGTGGCAATGGACGGCGTCTTTTCTACTATCTCAACACCTGATTTCTGGTCCAGTCCGTATATAGATGCATATTTTTGTATGTATTTCATACCGTTTTCATCGTCATATGAACCGGTGTCCTTGCTTGCAAGCCTGAAGCCTGTTGTGTAGAAGAATACGTTACATGAATCCCTTAAAGCTTCAGATACATTGTCCATACCATGCGCTCCAGGATAAATCCAGCATTTTGGCTGATTACTGATTTCTGTAAATATTCCGGTACAATTGATCTTTGACGAAGTATCAATGACTCCCTCGGCAAGACCTGCGGTGCTTGATACCATCTTGAAGGTAGATCCCGGTGCAGTCTGCTCCTGGGTTGCATAATTCCATAGCGGATTAGACTTGTCCTCTCTGAGAGACTGGTAGTAATCAGCATCTACAGTGTTTGCAAGCTTGTTGTTGTCATAGCCCGGATAGCTGACTAAAGCCTTTAGCTGTCCTGTCTTTACATCAGTTATGACACAGGAGCCTGTACATGGGTCAAGGGCAAGCTGTGCAGGTGTTATCTCTATATTGTTTATTTTGTCCATAAGAAATGCATATGGACTGATGGAGCCATTGGCAATGTTGCTTACTGTTGCATCGTCATAATCGAGTACACCCTGGTCAAAAAGCAGAAGGCACAGCTGCTGTCCAGTGACCGCCCCGGAATTTACCATATATTTGTATATAATTTTGGCAAAGTCTTTATTGTCAGTCATGGCATCCCTGATATACGAGCAGAGTTCTGTGTAAATCTCGCTTGAATCAGCATACTTCTGGTCCACATCAAGCTTTGTGATGTCTATCCACTGCTTTGAAATGCAGTATTTGAGATAATCACGCGGTGAGAGTGTGCCAGCCTTCCATGAGGCATATGTGGAATCAGAGGTATCTATCTGTTTGTTCAACAGCAGTCCATCATCGTTTAGCACTGACATAACACATGTAAAATAATCAAGTGTCTGCTCCGACATGGAGGCAGTGCCTGAGGTACCACTTTCAAGCTCTCTGTCAATAGTGGATAATGCATCCTGCAGCTGACCGCTGAAGGAATTGTATATAGCCTGCTCAGTTGCTGATGCATCTGATGCATTGAAATGTGTCAAGTCAACTACATTGTTGTTGATCAGTGCAAAGTAAACATCACTTATAGGTATTTCACCGGATTTTATTTTGGAGTAAACAATTCCGGCTATCTCCTGCTCTAACAGCTTGTATGTGGCCTCCTGCAGCTTGATGTCAATACTTAAGTAGACATCATTTCCGGAAACAGGATTCTCCTGACTTATTACCTCGTTTATCTTACCGACATTGTTTACATAGACCTGTTTTTCACCGTTTTTGCCTCGCAGATAGCTCTCATAGTACTGCTCTAAGCCTGACTTACCTACCATATCATTTTGTGTATATGAGTCATCATCCTTTGACAGCTCATTATACTCGTCGGTAGATATCTTGCCTGTGTATCCTATGAGCGATGAAATATATTCAGGATAGTTGTACTTGCGGATGGTATCCTCTTCAACTGATATGCCGGTAAGAGTATCTGAATGCTCATTGACATATGCTACTATCGAATCATTTACATCCTTTGCAATAGTAGTGGTTTTGTATTTAGTGAATCGGTTCTGTTTTATGGCATATCTCATCACTACAATATCATAAGTGGCCTGCGTATCATACTTGCTGCTTATATCAAAGCATTCATTCTGGTCAGAGCTTAGAAAATCAATAATATTCTGGGCGCTGGCATTTGCCTCGTCAAATCCAAGTGCTTTATTGTATTCGAGCTTATCATATTTCTTTCCGAACACATCTGACAGAAATCTCTTTTTTGAGGTTTCAGATGTGAATGTAAAGCTGTATGTACCATCATCGTTTAAAACAACCGGAAAATCATTGTATATGGAGCCGCCATTGTTTTTTATCACATTGATAATTTCATTAAGCTCTTTGTTTAAAAGACGATTGTGCTCCTTCGTAGATGAATAGCTGCCGTTGTCTGAGATGACTACAGAGTATGCAAGCTGATTGTAAGCAAGCAGCTCACCATTTACATCGTATATATTGCCTCTTGATGCCTCTATGGAAAGCGGCTTTTTAATCAGCATTATGAAGTTTTTCTGATAATCTGCACCTTTAATAATCTGAAGGGTAAAGACTCTTTCGGCAAGCAGGGCAAACATGAAAATAATTACTGCTGCTAATACAAAAAGCCTTGAGCTGAAAAATTTCTTCAGAAAATCTTTTATATCATAAATCAAATTTCTTTGCTCTCCTTTTCTCGTATGCTTCCAGCTTCTGGTTTAACTTAAGAAATACCAGATACAAAAGTATACTGATAACCATTGTGTATACAAATTCAGGTATGATAATTGACTTCAGATAGTACAAAAAGCTAAATCTGCCACGCAGTAAAAACATGAAAAAGTATACTACCAGATTGTAAAACAAATCGCTGCCTCCTATCAGAAGCATAGGAAGCTTTATATCGTCAGGATAGAATCTTTTTTGGAATAATCCATTGATAAAACCGATATACATATATATTAAAGCATACAGTCCTATATAATTTCCGCAAAATATGTCAATAAGCAGGCCGCAAAAGAAGCCTACCCACAGTCCTTCCTTTTTGCCACGCATAAAGCCAAAGGATGATACGGCTATAATCAACAGGTTTGGTGAGATATTGGCAAAGGAAAGAGTCTTAAACAGCGTGGTCTGCAATACAAAGCATAAAGTTATTATTATAAATAAAACAATTCTACGTCTCATGCTGCTCCTTACTTATTTTCAGTTGAATTTTCAGTCTGGCTGTCACCGGCTGTTTCTGTACTTTCGGTGTCGTCAGCTGTCTTAGTGTCACCGGTCTGCTTAAGCTGTGTTATGACCATGACATTTTCGATATGCTCAAAATCTACAACCGGTGTGATAGTGCCGGATTTTGTCAGATTGTTGGAATTATTTTCGATTTTTGTTACATAGCCAATCAGTATGCCCTGCTGGTAACGGTCTGACACGTATGAGGTAACTACAGGATCGCCCTCTTTTACCTTGTTGTCGTCATCCTTTAACTCTGTAAAGGTAATTACCTTGTCCTCGTTCATGGTTTTTATATTGCCACTGACGGTGAGGTTGTCCTCCGTGGTGGAAACCATGCCACTGACCTTGCTGGCATCATCTATGATACAGCGTACCTTGGCAAAATTATCGCCAGCATCGGTAACAATACCTACAAGTCCGCTTCCCGCAAGCACATTCATGCCTACGTCCACTCCATCCTTTTTTCCTTTGTCAATAGTAAAGGTAGAAAACCAGTTTCCGCTGTCCTTTGCTATGACACTGGCAGCGACCTTGGGATATGATGGATATTTGGCATCCAAATCAAGAAGCTGTCTGTAATTGTCAAGCTCATACTGTTCAAGTTTGGTGGTTGTGAGCTGTGTTGTAAGCTCTTCTACCTCGGCCTTGAGCTTTTTATTCTCAGCCTTGACATTTTTTAATGTGCGTATTTCTGTAACCTTATCTGAAATGTGGATTCCAAAGCTGTTTATACCCTTCTGCATTGGAATGAATACATATCCGGCAACAGTCTTTAAAGGACCACCGGAGATATTTAAGGTAAGGCTTAACAGCATGGTCACAAAGCAGACTGCTGTCATAATCAACAGTGTGTATCTTGCAGGCAGCTTTTTATTGTGCTTTCTCTTTCGATTGCGAAAATTCTTACTCATATTAACCTCGGTTATTATTTTTTGATGCTGAACGGAAGTCTCTTATATTTTGAATCAGAAACTATTTGTACGAGCCCGCGTACTGCGCTCTCCTCAGGACATTCTGAGCAGATGACCTTTATACCTGTAATCTGTTCAAAGAGCTGGTCAAGTCCTGCAAGCTGTGAGCCGCCTCCTGTGATATAAATGCCTGAATGGATGATATCCTTTGCAAGCTCAGGCGGAGTCTTCTCAAGAATCATTTTTATTGATGTGCATATAGACTCAAGGTTTGACTTCATAGCCTCGTAAACGATCTTTGAACCAATTTCCATCTCAATAGGCAGGCCGCTTACTACATCACGGCCCACTACTACCATACTGTCCTCTCTTCCCGGAAGTGCAGAGCCTATAGTCTCCTTCAACAGCTTTGCAGTCTTTTGTCCGATTACAAGATTGAACTCCTTTCGCACAAAGGAGATAATTGACTCGTCAAGTCTGTTGCCACCGAAATGAAGCAGGTCGCTAAGCACCAGGCCACCGAGTGAAATAACGGATGTCTCTGTTGTGTCAGCGCCCATATCTACTATCATGACACCGGTTGGCTCGTTTACATCTATTCCAAGACCTACAGCATCAGCGATAGGCTTCTCACAGAGCATGACCTTTTTAGGCTTTGATTTGCTCTTATAGAAGAGCTCGTAGAATGCTCTTTTCTCTACATCTGTGATATCTGTCGGCACAGCGATGATGAACTCGGCATTTTTGATACGTGCCTTTGTCTTGTGCTCCAAAAAGTCAAAAATCATAGTCTGAAGCAGATTATAGTCAGCAATAACTCCCTCTACAACAGGAAATATGACGTTGATTGTCTCAGGTGCCTTTTCATACATGGCATATGCGCTGTCTCCATATGCATATATCTGATTTTTGTCTATTACGGCTATTGTGTTTTTCTCAAGCATTGTCTTGCCCGTAGCCTTTGAGTATACCTTGAAATTGTTTGTTCCCAGATCAATTCCGTAAACGTTGTTGCTCATAATAATTCTACCTCGTCTTCTGTTTATATAAGTTTATTTTCATAGAAGCTATAATATTCGTTATCTCCGATTATGATATGGTCACAAAGCTCTATGGAAAAAATCCCTGAGCCCTCAATTAATCTGTCTGTGACAGCAATATCATTTCTGCTGGGAGTACAATCTCCGCTTGGATGATTGTGCAATAAAACAAGTTTTGATGCATTTTTGTCCAGGGCGGTCCTGATGATGGAGCCTATGTCCACTACAGATGAGCTTAGTGAACCCTTGGATATGAACTTGTCTCCTAAGAATCTGCTTTTAACATCAAAATAGGCACAAATGACGACTTCATTTGTGAGATGCCTCATCTGCTCCATGTAGTAGTCAGCTATTGTCTGAGGATTATTCATTCTGATGCTTTGAACCTTTTTTGTCTTTGCTATGCGAAGCGACAGCTCTGCTATCGCCTTAAGCTGTATAGCTTTTATCTGCCCTATCCCGGGGATACTAAGAAGCTCCTCATAGGACATCTCATAGAGATTGAGCAGATTACCATGCCTGCCGGAAAGTATGTCCTGTGCAATATCAATCACAGTCTTGTCTCTTGTGCCGGTCTTTATAATGATGGCAAGTAAATCAGCGTCTGACAGGCCTGATGCTCCAAGCGATAAAAATTTCTCATATGGTCGCTCTGAAGCCGGCAGATTTTTAATTGTTTTGTTATTATGCATTAATCCCTTTCGCTTCTCCCAGGCGATTGACAACGGATTTAAGCAAAGTTTTCAGTTAATTGTAGCACACCTAATCAAGCTTAACAAGATTTCTCTCATAAAGTTTTTGTAAAGACATCAAAATTCCAAGCTTTGCATGGTACCATGTGAGTCCTCCCTGGAAATAAACCGCATATGGCGGCTTCACAGGGCCATCGGCAGAAAGCTCAATGGATGAGCCCTGCACAAATGCGCCTGCTGCCATGATGACATCACTGTCATAGCCCGGCATAGCCCATGGCTCAGGGGTCACATAGCTGTCTACAGGTGCTGCTGCCTGAATGCCCTCGCAGAAGGCTATCATGGCATCGCGGTTATTGAACTCTACAGCCTGTATGATATCGTGGCGGCTTTCAGTACCGTCAGGAACCACCTTAAAACCAAGCTTTTCATAGATTTTTGCGGCAAAGATTGCTCCCTTTAATGCTCCGCTTACGACAGTCGGTGCAAGGAAAAAGCCCTGATAAAATGACTGGATGACTCCGAGTGAGGCTCCAACCTCCTTGCCAAGTCCCGGAGATGTGAGACGGTATGCGGCATTTTCAACACATTCCTTTTTGCCGACAATATAGCCTCCGATTGGTGCAAGTCCGCCTCCCGGATTTTTGATCAGTGAGCCAACCATCATGTCCGCTCCAACCTGGATAGGCTCTGTATCCTCGACAAACTCACCGTAGCAGTTATCGACCATACAGATCACATCAGGCTTTATGCTCTTTACAAAAGCAATAAGCTCGCCTATTCTTTTGACCGAAAGTGTAGGTCTTGTAGCATAGCCCTTAGAGCGCTGGATTGTGACAAGCTTCGTTTTTTCATTGATGGCTTTCTTTATTCCGTCATAGTCAAACTCACCGTCAGGCAGTAAATCAACCTGCGCATATGTGATGCCATACTCAGCAAGTGAGCCCTTTGAAGGGCGTATGCCTATTACCTCTTCAAGTGTATCGTAAGGCTTTCCGACAGGGCTTAAAAGCTCATCGCCCGGGCGCAGGTTTGACATAAGTGCAAGTGCAAGTGCATGTGTGCCGCAGGTAATCTGAGGCCTTACAAGTGCATCTTCTGCGCCAAAACAGTCTGCGTACACTCTCTCAAGTGTATCCCTTCCAAGGTCATTGTAGCCGTAGCCGCTTGATGCCTGGAAGCACTCTGCGCTCACCTTGTTTTTCTGCATGGCGGCTATGACCTTAAGCTGATTATACTCAGCATTTGTGTCTATTTTGTCAAAACGCTCCTTAAGCTCCTTTTCTACAGAGGTTCCGAAATCCAAAACCTCCTTTGATATTCCAAGTGTCTCATACTGCCTGTAAATGGCTTCATTGGTATCTAACAAATTATAATCCTCTTTTCTGCTAAAATTTCTTGTATTTTATTTAATATTTTATTATCATCATATGAATATTCATTTTTTTCTATCCATATGGTATCTTTTTCTCTCCTAAACCAGGTTAGCTGTCTCTTTGCAAAACGCCTTGACTCAAGCTTTACCTTGTCCACAGCCTCATCAAGTGAATATTCTCCATCAAGATATGCAAGGATTTCCTTATATCCTATACCCTTCATGGATACCATATCGCTTGTACAGCCCATTGCCTTTAGCTTTTTCACCTCATCGACAAGTCCGTTTGAAACCATGATATCAACTCTCTTATCTATCCGCTCATAAAGCCTTGGTCTTACATCATCCAGTACAAAATAGGCAAAACTGTATGGAGACTGCTTGGCTCTTTCAGTCTCATTGTGCTTTGAAATCGGTTCATGGCAGGTGTGATAGTATTCAATTGCCCTGATGACGCGCTTTACGTTATTCTCATGGATGCTCTCGTAGGATGCAGGGTCGATATCCTTAAGCTTTTCATGCAGTGCATGGTTTCCGTGCTCGTTAGCAAAGTCGTAAAGGCTCTTTCTGTACGATTCATCCACATCCTGCTTTGTGAAATCAATGTCATACAAAAGCGCCTGTATATAAAAGCCGGTGCCGCCGACAACTATCGGTATCTTTCCTGCTTCGTATATTTCATTAAGTGCTTTTTTGGCCATATCCTTAAAGATAAATACATTGAACTCGTCAGAGGGCTCAAGCTCATCTATCAGATAGTGCTTTATGCCGTCCATCTCATCGACTGTAACCTTCGCAGAGCCTATATCCATGTATTTGTATACCTGCATGGAATCCGCGGATATTATAGCACCATTTATTTTTTTTGCAAGCTCAATCGATAGAGCTGTCTTTCCTACTGCTGTCGGTCCTGTCAGGACAATCATCGGTTTTTGTGTCATATTGCACCTCAGTCCAAATGTGTATGTTGTCATACGATACGTTTGAATTTCTTTTCTATCTCATATTTGCTCATAGAGATGATGGTTGGTCTGCCGTGTGGGCAGTTGTAAGGATTGTCGAGTGACAAAAGCTCATCTATCAGCTTATTTATCTCAGGAAGAGTAAGCTTGTCATTGCCCTTGACTGCTGCCTTGCACGACATGGATGCGACCTTTTCCGTGATGATATCAGGAGTCTGCCTGCCTGTCGCATTGGAAAAATCATCGAGCATCTCTATAAACAGATCCTTCATATCTATGTTAAACAAATTATCTGGAATTGCACTGATCATGTATTCCTTGCCGCCAAAATGCTCCACCTCATAGCCAAACTGTTCTATCTGCGGCCTGTATTTCTCAAGCATCTCACATTCCCTGGCATCAAGTGTCATGACAATCGGAGGGCTTATGCGTTGTGATGTGAAATCCTTATTGGCTAGTCTTGCCATTGTTTTTTCATACAGCACCTTCTCATGAGCTGCATGCTGGTCTATGATGTACAGCTTGTCCTCAAACTCTATTAACCAGTATGTCTTAAAGAGCTGGCCTATGATGGAAAACTGCTTCTTTGAACTTTCTGTAAGAAAAACCTTGTCGTAATCGCCGAGTGTCTGCTGGGTGCCGGTGACAACCTGTGCAGGTTCATACGCGGTGGAAGTCTCAGGCTTTGGTTCAACTGAATTGCCGGTATGTACAACAGGCGTCGATGCAGATGTTTTAGCTTTCTGTTGGTTTAAAGTATTTTCTGTGAGAGGCTCATTAACAGCAGGTCCTTTTACAGTGGAGCTTTTTACAGTAGCTGTCACGCTCTGTCCGTACACGCTCCTTGATTCCGCTGCCCTCACCTCATTGATACGCCTCTTCTCAAACGGCTCCGGTATTGGCTCCTTATACTCATGCACTATCTTTTTAGGCGCCGGCGTACTGTCTACAGGCACCTCGGGAATCATCTCCTTGTGGGATAGAATTGCATATATTGTGTCACACAATTCGACATATATCTCATTGTTGTTGTCGAACCTAAGCTCCATCTTGGTCGGATGTACGTTGACATCCAGCTCACTGAAAAATGTAAAGTAAAGCACTGTAAACGGATACTGATGCTGCATTAGAAAGCTCTTGTAGGCCTCCTCTATTGCACGTGACAATATATTGCTCTTTACATACCTGCCGTTTATGAAATAATTCTCATAATTTCTGTTGCCCCTCGTGATGACAGGCTTTCCTATAAAGCCCTCCACCTTAAAGTATTCGCATTCATGCTTCACCTCAAGCAGTGATGACGATATCTCGCGACCGAATATATGGTATATGATATCCTTTCTGTTGCCGTTTCCTGAGGTGTGAAGCTTTGTCTGGTTATTGTTTATGAACTTAAACGATATATCAGGATGTGAAAGCGCAAGCTTTTCAACCATATCGCTTATGTAGCTGCCCTCTGTCTGTGCTGTCTTTAAAAACTTACGTCTTGCAGGAACATTATAAAACAAATCCTTTACTATGAAGGTAGTACCGTCCGGAGCACCGATTTCCTCGTTGGAAAGCTCCTTCGAGCCTTCAATCACATATCTGGTGCCGGTGAGCTCATCGTAGGTTTTTGTGATAAGCTCAACGCGGGCAACGGCCGAGATACTTGACAGCGCCTCGCCTCTGAAGCCGAGAGACTTTACAGTAAGTAAATCCTCTGCCGAGCGGATTTTACTCGTGCTGTGACGGTAAAATGCAACTGCAACCTGGTCTCTTTCAATTCCGCAGCCGTTGTCGGTGATACGGATGAATGAGATTCCGCCCTCTTTTATCTCCACAGTAATGGCTGTGGAGCCTGCATCTATGGCATTTTCCACCAGCTCTTTAACCACGGAGCACGGACGCTCAACAACCTCTCCTGCAGCTATTTTATCTATTGTTTCCTGATTTAATATGGCAATATTTGGCATTTTAATCCTTTCTACCAGCGGTTTTTAACCTTGTTCTGGAGCTGATACAGCTTGTTTAACGCATCAAGTGGTGTCATGTTGCCTATGTCTATGCTTCGAAGCTCATCAATTATGTCATCATCCTTAACTGTGTCGAAAAGTGAAATCTGTGTCATATCAACCTCGTCAAGATGCTCCTTTTTATGCTTGTGACCAGTGTCAACGGATATGCTTTTTACAGTATCTGTGATATCATTTGCAACAAGCTGCTCTGCGATTTCCTTGGCACGCTCTATGACTGAATCAGGCAGACCTGCAAGCTTTGCAACCTGTATGCCGTAGCTTCTGTCAGCTCCGCCCTTTACGATTTTTCTTAAGAAAACTATATCATCGCCCTTTTCCTTTACAGCGATGCAATAGTTATTTACACTGTCAAGCTTGCCCTCAAGCTCGGTGAGCTCGTGATAATGGGTTGCAAAAAGCGTCTTTGCTCCGAGGAGCTTTGGATTGCTTATATGCTCTACAACTGCCCAGGCGATGCTTAGTCCGTCAAATGTACTCGTGCCTCGTCCAATCTCATCGAGAATGAGCAGGGATTTGGCGGTCGCATTCCTTAGTATATTTGCCACCTCGTTCATCTCAACCATAAATGTACTTTGTCCGCTTGCAAGGTCGTCAGATGCACCGACTCGCGTGAAGATACGGTCTACAATACCGATATTTGCAGTTTGTGCAGGTACAAAGCTTCCAATCTGTGCCATGAGAACGATAAGTGCTGTCTGTCTCATGTAGGTGGATTTACCGGCCATGTTTGGCCCTGTGATGATTGAGATTCTGTTTTTGTGCTGATCCAGATATGTATCGTTTTCTATAAACATGTCATTTGTAATCATTTTTTCAACTACAGGATGACGTCCGTTTTTTATGTCTATTATTCCGCTTTCATTTATCTTTGGCTTGCAGTAATTATTCTGGCTGGCAACAAGCGCAAGCGAAGCAAAAACATCAATCTGTGCTATAGCTCTGGCTGTTTTCTGAATCCTTGAAACATTGCAGGAAATCTGTTTTCTTACATCACGAAACAGCTCATACTCAAGTGATGTGAGCCTGTCTTCAGCTCCAAGAATGGTATCCTCAAGCTCTTTAAGCTCCGGTGTTATGTAGCGCTCGGCATTGGTGAGTGTCTGCTTTCTCACGTAATAATCCGGAACCATATCCTTGAAGGAGTTTGTGACCTCAAGGTAATATCCAAATACCTTGTTATACTTGATTCTTAAGTTTTTGATGCCGGTTTTTTCACGCTCACCGGCTTCAAGCTCAGCAAGCCATGTCTTTCCCTTGGTTTTTGCGTCTCGAAGACGGTCAACCTCCTCGTTGTAGCCAGCTTTTATGATATCTCCGTCGCGCTGTGAGATAGGAGGCTCATCCTCAATGGATGAAAGTAAAAGCTCATATATATCCTTAAGCTCGTCGAACTCTTCATTAATCTCATCGGTAAGCTCACACGGTATGTCTGAAAGCTGCTGCTTTATTGGTGGAAGCATTTTTAAAGAATCCCTGAAGGCTATAAGGTCGCGCGGATTGGCTGACTGGTAGGTGATTCTTGTGATGAGACGCTCAAGGTCATAAATAGGATTAAGGTATTCCCTGATTTCATCTCTTGTGATTTCGTTTGCATTAAGTGCTTCGATAAGCTTCTGGCGCTTTATTATCTCTGCCTTTTCGATAAGAGGCTGCTCGACATAGGTGCGAAGCAGTCTTGCTCCCATAGCCGTACGTGTCTTATCGAGTACCCAAAGCAGTGAGCCTCTCTTTTGCTTTTCACGAAGGGTATCTACAAGCTCCAAATTACGTCTTGATGAGCTGTCTATTATCATATATTTGCCTATTGAGTACGGATGAAGCTCAAGTATATTGTCGAGCGAGTTCATCTGCGTCTCATAAAGGTACTTTAACAGGGCGCCGGCAGCTATGACTCCACTCTCATAATCCTCAAGCCCCAGAGCCTTTATTGTCTGTACATGGAAATGTGAAAGCAGTGTCTCATTTGCAAGACCATCAGAAAAATACCATGAGTCGAGTGCTGAAACAGTAATTGACAGCCTGTTTTTCATATCGTCAACATCTATTCCGCTCATGTAGAAGGCCTCGTTGCATATGATTTCCGATGGATTAAATCTGCTCACCTCATCTAACAGCTTTCTTTCCGTATCCACCTCTGTCGTAAAAAAATCACCTGTTGTGACATCACAGGTTGCTATGCCGTATTTGTCTTCAGTGTATACAATCGACATTATGTAATTGTTTTTTGCCTCATCTAAAGAAGCCATATCAGTGTTTGTGCCAGGTGTCACAACACGGATTACCTCTCGCTTTACGATTCCCTTTGCCTGCTTTGGATCTTCCATCTGTTCACAGATAGCTACCTTGTGACCGTTTGATACGAGTCTGTTGATATATGAGTCTGCCGCATGAAACGGTACTCCACACATAGGAGCTCTTTCTTCAAGTCCACAGTTTTTGCCGGTGAGCGTAAGCTCAAGCTCCTTTGAAACCATTATCGCATCATCAAAAAACATCTCATAGAAGTCTCCTAAGCGATAAAATAAAATACAATCCTTATATTGTTCTTTTGTCTGCAGATAATGCTGCATCATTGGTGATACTTCTGCCACGAATATTTCCTCTCTTTACGTGTATAAATATTATTCATGTGTATAAATATTATTTAAAATCCGGCCTATATTTTTTAATAATTGCTTCTGCGACCTTTATGCCGTCGATTGCCGCAGATGTAATGCCTCCTGCATAGCCCGCGCCCTCTCCGCAAGGGTATACACCCGAGATGTTGCTCTCAAAGGATTCATCTCTTTTTATGCGAAGCGGAGAAGATGTGCGTGTCTCCATACCGGACAAAATTGCATCTTTTCTGTCAAAGCCATGTATCAGATGGCCAAAATGTTCCATTCCAAGCTTGAACGACTGCTCCATGTCAGCGTTCATCAGTCCATTCAGCTTTGCAAAGACGGTGTTTCCCTTTGTACAGGAGCCAAAATTACCGTATGCTGTTGTTAATCTGTTATCACAGAAATCACCGAAAAGCTGCTGTGGTATTAAACCATTGCCTCGCTTATAATTTTCTGTCTCAAGCTTTTCCTGATATCTCACTCCGGCGAGGGCATCATCTGCTCCGAAATCCTTCGGCGAAACAGATACTATGATGGCACTGTTCGCATTTTTGCTGTTTCTGTCGTGATAGCTCATGCCGTTAACCACTGTGTGATTTTCGGTTGACGATGAGTTGACCACATATCCTCCCGGACACATGCAGAATGAATAGACTCCTCTGCCATTCGGAAAATTGGATGTGACCTTGTATGGGCTTGGCGGAAGTATAATTTTCTTTTGAATACCGTACTGTGATTCATCTATCATGCGCTGCGGATGCTCCACGCGAAAGCCGACTGCAAAGCTCTTGCACTCCATATCAAAGCCTTTGTTGTAAAGCATATCAAATGTATCTCTGGCGCTGTGTCCGAGTGCCAGAACGCATACATCTGTCTTTATCTCACTATTACTGTTACTGTCAGAATCCGTGTAAACACTTAATAGCTTTTGGGAAACTATGTCAAGATTGTTTACACAGGTATCAAATACAAATGTAGCACCATTGTCAACCAAAAACTCACGCATATTGACAATTACTTCTGAAAGTACATCAGTACCAATATGTGGCTTGTTGTCATAAAGTATGGACGGATCTGCCCCAAAGCGCACAAATGTCTCAAGCACAAGACGATTTCTGCCCGAAGGATCCTTTACGGATGTATTCAGCTTGCCGTCTGAAAAGGTTCCGGCACCGCCCTCACCAAACTGTACATTGCTTTTGGGATTAAGTATGCCGTTCTCCCAGAATTTTTGTACATCGCAGGTCCTTTTCTCAACCCGGCTGCCACGCTCGATAACTATCGGGCGAAAACCTGCCTCTGCCAATATATATGCACAAAACAGCCCTGCAGGTCCTGCCCCTGCAATAACAGGTCGCCTGTCAAGCGGTATATGGCCGCATGCAGGTATCATGTACTCTTTTTCTTTATATATGAGCACAGATGAGCTGGCTGCTCTTTTTACAATTGCTTCTTCGCTATTTTTTGTATCCTCTATCTCTACAGCAACTGAATATGTATAGAACAGCTCAGGCTTTTTACGCGCGTCAAGTGATTTCTTTAATATCCGGTATGTAAAGCCTGTCTTGGCATTGAGCTTAAGCATTTTTATTATTTTCTTTTTTAATGCCTCATCACTGTGTGTGACGGGGAGCTTTATCTGGTTAATTTTAATCATTTACTGCATTTCTCCTGCTATATATCCACTTGTCCATGCCCACTGCAGATTGTAGCCACCGCATATGCCGTCCACATCAAGCAGCTCGCCGCAAAAGTAAAGCCCCGGATGGATTTTGGACTCCAATGTACGTACATCTATTTCCTTTGTATATATGCCGCCTGCACACACCTGTGCAAATTCGGCTCCTCTTGGCTTTTTTACCGAAACGGCTGTATGCTTTATTGAGCGGGTGAGACTTTTACAATCATCATCTGTCAACAGCCTTCCCTTTTTGTCAGGAGATACACCTGATTTGTGTATCAGCTCAAGAAGAAGCTTATTGTTTAAAAGTCCGTTAAGCATCTCATTTAACGAGCGGTTGTCTGTCGTTGTAATGCTTCTGTCCTTTATGTACCCATTAAGCTCATCATCACTAAAAGCCGGCAAAAAGTCAATTATCACCTCGACCCTTTGACCTTTATCGAGGGCTCTTGACATAAGACTTGAAATCTGAAAAACCGGGATGCCTGAGATGCCATAGTCGGCTAACTGCAGCTCCCCTGTATTTTGCTCTGTCATTTGACCGTCTATCACGGAAGCGACGGTGGCATCGCACCTGACACCTGTGATTTTTTTGAAATTTAGGCCATCACAGCTAAAGCCGCAAAGCGCGGGTAATGGCTTTTGGATATGATGTCCGAGAGCTTCTATCTGTCGAAACAGGCTTCCGTCACTTCCAAGCTTCGGGGAAGCCGTAAGGCCACACGCTATGATAAGCCTTTTGGACTTAAAGCTGCCCTTGTCTGTTTGGATGCAATAAACGGTCCGGTCATCTGTATTCTTATTAGTTGCCGGATTAGCAGCAGAATTTGTGTCCTCAGCCGTAATCCCTGCAGCCTTGATTTCTGTAATACTTATGCCTGTTTTCACATCCACATGAAGCCTCATAAGCTCCATGCGAAAGGCTGCCACAACAGATGCAGCCTGTCTTGAATTTGGATAAATGTAGCCTGCATTGTCATATGCAGGTATTCCAAGTTCTTTAAAAAAACGTATTGTGTCTGCATAATTAAATTGCGACAACCCGTTTTTAATCAGCGCTTTACTGCCATGAAACTTATTTACAGACATATCAGTGTTTGTGAAATTACATCGGCCGTTTCCTGTTGCAAGTATTTTCTTTCCTATATCATCCTTGTGCTCTAAAAGTGCCACGCGTGCTCCCTTTGATGCAGCAGCAGCTGCCGCCATCAGCCCGGATGCACCGGCACCTATTATAATTACATCGTACATATTCTTTCCCCTAACTGATTTATTTTAACATTAACTTGAATAGCTTTCAAGAAAATCGTACAAATCAGTTTCGTTAAAAAAATAGAGTCCATTTGTAACCTTATTTTTTGCTTCATCGGGCAGTTCTTCAAAATACACGCCTGTGTCAAAGTATTTTTCACTTGCAGTGGCGTAGTATACAGACAGCATTCCGGAGTCATTTTTGATGCAGTATTTTGCATTCTTAGCCTCATTTGATGTCAGAAGGCTTTCTTTTTCATTTTTTTCTTCTTTATCATTTTCATTGCTTTGTGCAATTATCGCAGCCTTGTCTGCAGCTCTTTGCGTATTGATTTTTTCTATCATAACAAGTGCAAGAAGAATTACAACAATAGTTAAAAAACAGATACTGATTTTGCTTTTCATATTATCACCTCAAAATCAGTATCTGTAAATTTTTGTTATTTATTCAATTTTATAATAAATGACATTTTTTTGCCACTTTTATGATAAATGTGCCCTTTGGAAAATGTCTAAGCTCATCCTCAGTCAGTCCCTTGAGTAAAAGCAGCGCCACTGCATATGAGATAACCGCAATGATTGCAGCAAGAATGAAGGCGATAATCTCAATATGACAGGCCTTGTAAAGTATAAAGTATACTATATACGAAATAACTCCCATTATGAGCGAGCTGATGGCCGGTATGATAAAGGTCTTTTTTATTTCCTGCTTAAAGCCGCTGTACTTCTTTAAAGCCATGCTGTTCATAAAGCACATGAGCAATGCAAAAAACGTATTGGCAAGCACAACTGCATGTATATTGAGCCTGAATATGAGCATAAGCAGTATGAGTACTATGACATGCGCTACAATGGATATCGCAGCGTTGATTACAGGAATCTTGAGCCTGTCAATTCCCTGCAGCAGTCCGTTAGACAGAGTAGAAAGCGAGTAAAATACTACCGCAACCGCACCGACATACATCATAAGTGATGCCTCAGCATTTGTTGCACGGGTGCTTGAGAACAGTATATTAAATATTGGCAGTCCAAACACGGCAAGCCCTACTGCACATGGGAATGCGACAACCATGATAAAGCGTGTGGAAAGATTAATCTGTCCTCTCACTGCCTCCATATCGTCCCTGTGATATGCGCCTGTAAGCACCGGCACAAAGGATGCTGCCATAGCTGATGCTATGGATATAGGCACATTGATTAAAAGCTTGTACTTTCCGGTGTATACACCCCACCATACGTCTATATCATTCTGAGTGTATCCCTGAAGCAGTGCAACCTGCTTGAATATACCCTGGTCTATGATGCCACTGATATTGTATATAGTAGTACTTAAAAGCACCGGAATAACCGTAATTACAAGAATCTTCATAGTGTAGCCAAATGAGCTCACCCTGACATTTCGTTCTCTTTTCATCTGCCTCTTGAACACCTTCATATAGATGGCAAAGATAAATACTACAAATAAAAGAGCCGCTACAGAGCCAAGCACTGTTCCAAGTGTACCACCGGCTGCACCATATGCTGCGGCATAGTGCTCCTTGTCACCAAGTACTGCACCAATTCTTGTACCTGTACGGTATAGCACATATGCAGCCCATACACTGACTATGGCATTTACTATCTGTTCTATTATTTGTGAGACGGCACTCGGCATCATGGTTCCCAGTCCCTGGAAAAAGCCTCTGATGACGCCGAGCACTGCAACTACCAAAAGCCCCGGAGCCAGTACTCTTAAAGCAAAAATACTGTATGGTGTGTTAAGAAGCGTTGTTGCAAAAAAATTGCCACCAAAAAACAGTATGAGTGCCACTGTTGTGCCACTGATGGTTGCAAAAAGCAGAGCACACTTCAGTATCTGATACGTCGCAGTCCGCCTCTTTTTTGCCATCTGGGCTGAAACCATCTTTGATACGGCAAGTGGTAAGCTGTATGATGATATAATCAGCATGACATTGTATATTTCAAAGGCTGTGGAATAATAGCCGATTCCGATATCGCCCAATATACGCTGCATCGGTATACGATATATGAGTCCTATTATTCTGCTTATTATAGATGCTACGGCAAGTATGGAGCCCTGTACTAAGGCATTACTTGCCCCGTTATTTTTTTTAGACATTTATAAATCCTCTGTTTCAATTGATAACCAGCTTAAATATTAGCGTGTTATACCTAAAGCGTCAAGTATTTTTCTCTGGTGCTCTTCCATTACGGCCGCCTCATCAGCCTCCATGTGGTCATATCCGAACAGATGAAGCATGCTGTGTGTAATCAGAAAGGCAAACTCTCTTTTTTCGCTGTGTCCGTATTCTAAGGCCTGCTCCTTTACCTTGTCAACGGATATGATTATGTCACCTAGCATGACCTCTCCTGTATCAGGATTGAAATCATCCTCATTCTCATCTGAAAGGAAAGAAAAATCTCCGGGTGTTTCATATGAAAGCATCGGAAAAGATAATACATCTGTAGGCCTGTCTATCTGTCTGTACTCCTTATTGATGGCATGTATCCCTTCATTGTCTGTCAGCGTCAAATTAACCTCCGCCTCATACGGAAAGTTCTCGTGCTCAAGTGAAGCAGAAACAACAGCTTCTGCGACCTTTTCATAATCAAAATTAAAATTGCATTCTACTTCTTTTTCGATAAAAAAACTCATTTAAGCAGTTCCTCCTTTGTAAGATAGTCTCGTATTTTTAAAAAGTGATTCATGGAAAGCCCTGATTCATCATACATTCCTGAGCTTGACAGCTCATTTAATGTCTGGATAATAAGTATCTCGTGATTCCATTCACTGTCTGCCACATCGTTTTTGATATGATCAAGCCTTACTATTAAAGCATCGACCATATGGATGAGTGCGGATTCAGGGGTCTGTGGGTGTCTTAGCTTGCCATAGTACTCATAGAGTATATTGGTCAGCTTTTCAGGAAAATGCATGGCTAATGCCTGTTCTACTCCTTCCATGACGCTTTTATGCCTCTGCCACTGCCCTATGCGGTAATAAAAGCCTCCTGCTGCACATAGCGCTGTGTCCAGTCCTGCAGCCTTTGCAGCCTTTATGGCAATCGTCGATACGAAATTGCCATGATTGTATTCAGAGAAATTGTGCTTTTTAAGCTGCTTTACAGCAGGAAAATCCTCCTCTATTATTGCTATAAGCCTGTCATTTGTTTCATCAGCGCTAAGTGGCTTAAATACCCTGGCACAAATGATGCCGATAAGCGAAACAATCATGCCGCTTACAGCTCCGGCAATAATAACGGAAACAGAAAACTCCTTTGTTGACATATAATAGAATATGCCCGGTGTCACAATGCTCATACTGATTGTGATCAGATATATACATATCTGAAGCTTGTCCTCCTTTAGCATCTTTGCAAGGATAGCACCTGTGATTACAAGAAGCAGCTCACATACGAGCTCAAAGCAGTCGCCGGATACAGTGATTGAAAGCAATATACAAAAATAAGTACCGCTTATAAAAGCCAGAAACTCATTGCCAATCAGACAAAGCAATATAGGAAAAATCATCACCGGCCTGCTGTACAGTGGCATAAAACCGCTTATGATACACACTATAGAGCAAATGATAAACGCAAACGTAAACCTAAGATAATCGGTTCTTGAGTTGTTCGACAGCTGCAGTGTGTTCCGCTCGTACTCAAGCTCAAATAAAAGCAGCATATAAAATATGATATCTAAAAAACCCATGCATATCCACTCATCCGGATATACATCACCAAGCAGACACAGCACAAATGAAAGAGCTAAGATTGATATAAAAATTGATATTAGTGATACAACCCTTCTCAATTGCTCTTCCTCTGCTTTCTTACAGTCTTTGCAGTCTGCTTATTTTCATAATCATCATAAGCCTGAACAATTTTTTGTACAAGCGGATGACGCACGACATCCTTGCTTGTCAGATTGCATATGCCTATATCATCTATTTTTTTAAGCACCCTAAGTGCCACATCAAGCCCTGATTTTGCTCCCGGTGCAAGATCCTTTTGTGTCGCATCACCTGTCACGACAACCTTTGAGCCAAAGCCGATTCGTGTAAGAAACATCTTCATCTGTGCAGGAGTTGTATTCTGTGCCTCATCAAGTATGATAAATGCATTGTCAAGTGTACGGCCTCTCATGTATGCAAGAGGAGCCACCTCAATAAGGCCCTTTTCCATGTTGCGCTGAAAGCTCTCAGCTCCCATTATCTGATAAAGAGCATCGTACAACGGTCTCAAATATGGGTCAATCTTGCTCTGCAGATCTCCCGGCAGAAAGCCAAGCTTCTCGCCTGCTTCAATCGCAGGGCGTGTCAGAATAATACGGCCCACCTGCTCATTTTTAAAAGCTGTTATAGCCATTGCCATGGCAAGATAGGTCTTTCCTGTTCCGGCAGGACCCATGCCAAACACAATCATCTTTTTCCTGATTGCATCGACATATTCCTTCTGGCCTATGGTTTTTGGCTTTACAGGCTTGCCATTTATTGTGTGACAAATGATATCCTTGTCAATCTCAACAATCTCACTGCCTCTATGCTCCTCTAAAAGTGCAAGTGCATAGTTTACGTTCTGCTCTGTAATGACGTTGCCTCTCTCAGCCAGCGCAATGAGCTGCTCGAACACCTCTTTTGCCCCATCAATATTCCCCTGTGCTCCGATAATCTTTAAGGAATCATCTCTTAAGACAAGCGTTACGTGCAGTGTGCGCTCTATTTTCTTGGCGAATGCATCAAACTGCCCAAAGACGTTTGGTATATATTCGCCCGGTATTTTTATAGATACTTCATTTAAACTCATTAGCTCATGTGCCTTTCAATCAAAATATTTTTCATTATAACATAAAAATAAAATTTGTCATAATTTACCTATAATTTATTCCCTCTGATATATCAATTTTCATGGTATTTTTTTCTATGTATATACTGCACCACGTGATATCGGGATATTTTTCCTCAAGCTTCTTTTCAAGGAGGCTGTAATCTGCTCTCTTATGGCTGCCTATTGTTACATTTTCACTCTCCATAAAGGAGATGACCGACTCATCATACGTGAAACGGTTTCCTTCAGGCACAATGTGCCAGATTCTTGTGCAGATGAGTGCATGTATACAAAAAACGCCGGTAATTGCAGCCGTAATAATACGTATTTTATATAGAAATGCTCTTATTGCAAAGTATCCCTGTCTTTTTACCACGAGAAGCCTTGTATGCGTCTTTTTCAGGTGCGGCTTCATTAGAAAAATATCTTCTGTACTGCAGCAGGCCTCATATTCCTTTGGACTTACATATTTAAGGTTCCATATTTTTATATGGTTTGCCGTGCACAGATTTATGAAGCGCCTGATATTGCAGCCTGTTAGCCTTACTGTTGCATAAGCTTTAATACTCATATATAACACCCTTTAAATGACCGGCTATTATTATTAAATCCTTTGTAAATTCCTTTATTTCAAGGCGGCTGCCGGATATTTTTATGGTACTGTCTGCTGCCCTTACAGTTACGGCCTTGTCCGAAAATGACAGAATACCCTTGTGGTTTTCTATAGTCAACTCATTATAACCATATGCTGTTACAATTGGAAGCCCTAGCACTATGTCCTTTGGAAGCTCGAACGAATCAGTTACTTTTTGCATCTTCATATATTAACATATGTTTATTTAGGCTGAATTATGCCGGTTATTTGTGGTACGGCTCATTATTGCTGATGCGAAACGACCTGTAAATCTGCTCCAGTAAAATTACGCGCATGAGCTGATGAGGAAATGTCATTTTAGAAAATGAAAGCTTATAGTCAGCGCGCTTCAATACATCATCGGACAGCCCCAGAGAGCCTCCTATTACAAAAACAAGATGACTTTTGCCGCCCGTCATAAGCTTATCCATTTTCTGTGACAGCTCAACCGAATCAAGCTGTTTTCCATCTATCGCCAGACAAAATACATATGCATCGTCTTTTATATTTTTAAGAAGCCTCTCACCTTCTTTATTTTTTACGATGTCTATCTCTGTCTGTGTGGCCTGTTCGCTTGTCTTTTCATCGGAAACCTCAGTGATTTCAAGCTTACAGTAACGGCTTAGGCGCTTAGAGTACTCAGCAATCGCATCTCTGTAAAATTTTTCTTTAACTTTTCCTACACATAATATTGTAATTTTCATCGTTTCATTATAACATATAACTATAATTAAACAATATGGAGGCCGTATGAAAATATACGTTGATGAACAAAAACGATACGAGGATACAAAAGCAACCGGACAGTGCTTCACCGGAGTCGGTGCGATAGGGCTTATTGCTATTGTGCTGCTTGATACAGGAGTTATAAAGCTTGCCGCTTTAGACTCGGTAAATAAGCTCATGGTTTCTATCGTAATGGGGCTTGTTTTCTTGATATTTTTTATCATAGGAATTAAGTCATTTATGGAGCTAAAGGACATTTCAAAAAAAATTGACCGGAATAATTCCCTCGAAGAGGAAATCATGGAATACGTGACCGTCACTCATAGGGACGAGCTTATGACTTTAGCGTCATCTGGTGAAAAAGGAGATGCCTGCTCAGGTGATTTATACTACAAAAGAGCTGAGCTTATCACATCAGTCATTACTGAAAAATACAGCCTGCTTGAGGAAAGCTTCCTCGATCATATGGTTGAAGAAATTTATTCTAAAATTTATAGTGATATTGTCGAAGAATAGTGCTATAATAATAACAATTTATTTTTTATGAGGTGAACAAAATGAAAGAACTGCAAGATCGAATTCTCAAGGATGGCCAGGTAATTGGCGCAAACATCTTAAAGGTCAACAAATTTATCAACCATCAGGTAGATCCGGTGCTTATGGAGCACATCGGTGAGGATTTCGCAAATCACTTTGCCGATAAGGGAATCACAAAGGTTGTCACAATAGAGAGCTCAGGAATTGCTCCTGCACTTATGGCAGCAGCCAAGATGAATGTACCGCTTGTTATTTTAAAGAAGCAGCCTTCAAAGACATTACATAATGATTTATATCAGACACAGGTTACTTCATTTACAACAGAGAAGAGCTATGAGCTTACACTCTCACGCGATGTAATCTCAGAGGATGACAATATTCTTTTGATTGATGATTTCATGGCTGACGGAGAGGCTGCTACAGGTGCCATCAGACTTCTTCGTATGGCTCACGCTACAGTTGCAGGTATAGGAATCCTTATTGAGAAGTCATTCCAGCCTGGCAGAAGAAAGATCAACGAGCAGGGCTATGAGGTTTACTCACTTGCACGTATCAAGTACATGGATGAGTATCAGATAGATTTTATTGAAGAAAATTAAAATAAGATTTAATATTTAAAATCAATACATATTATACACAAAATCCACTACCCTATTTACAGATTTATGAGTCTGTCAATGAGTAGTGGATTTTTATTATTGTTAAAGTATATGTTTTATGCTAAACTGCCGGATTATGCTCCGAAATCGAAAAGTGAAAGCTGGTTTGACTCCGGCAGTGAACCAAGCAGTCCCAAATCTGACATGAGGTCTACGGCTGTTCGCGATACATGAGTTCTCTCCCTGAAATCATCCTTTGAGAGGAATGGTCCGTCCTTTGCCGCTTCCGAAATATAAATAGCGGCATTGTCGCCCAGTCCGTCAATACTGTTTATGGCCGGCATGAGCTTACCGTCAATTATCTGGAAACGGTTAGGGTGAGCCCTGTATATATCAAGAGGCATGAAATCAAAGCCTCTGGCATACATCTCCTGTACGATACGCATGTCCTTAAATACATCCTGCTCCTTGTTTGACAGCGTGTCTTTTCTTTTCTTATAGTCCTTCATGTAGTTTTCGAGTCGGTCCTTTCCCTGACACATAAGCTCATATGAAAAGCCTGTGGCACGGATTGAAAAGTATGCTGCGTAGTATGCAAGAGGATAGAAAACCTTACAGTAGGCGATTCTCCATGCCATCATAACGTATGCCGCAGCATGGGCCTTAGGGAACATGTACTTGATTTTCTCGCATGACCAGATATACCAGTCAGGCACACCGTGTGCCTTCATATCCTCCTTCCACTGTGGCCACTGAGGGCATTTGCCCTTGGCAATAATGCCCTTTCGCACTTTCTCCATGATGTTGAAGGCTTCCTCAGATTCAAGCCCCATGGAAATCAGATATGTCATAATATCATCTCTGGTACAGATACAGGTTGAAATGGTAGCTGTGCCTTCCTCGATAAGAGTCTGTGCATTGCCAAGCCATACGTCGGTACCGTGTGATAATCCGGCGATACGAATGAGGTCAGAAAACTCCTTTGGCTTTGTATCAAGGAGCATGCCCATGGCAAAATCGGTACCAAACTCCGGTATACCTAAAGCTCCAAGCGGACATCCATCGATATCCTCAGGCTCTATGCCCAAAGCGGAGGTGTTCTGAAACAGTGACATGACAGCCTTGTCGTCAAGCGGAATCTTTGTTGGGTCAACACCTGTCAGATCCTGCAGCATACGAATCATGGTAGGATCATCGTGTCCAAGTATATCGAGCTTTAACAGGTTGTGGTCGATTGAATGGTAGTCAAAATGCGTTGTCGTGATGTCAACGGTCATATCATTCGCAGGATGCTGTACAGGAGTAAAGGTATTAATCTCCTCACCCATCGGCAGCACGACTATACCACCCGGATGCTGTCCAGTAGTACGTCGAACACCGACGCAGCCCTGCACTATCCTGTCTATCTCGCAGTTTCGCTTTCTGACACCGCGCTCCTCATAATAGTTTTTAATGTATCCAAATGCGGTCTTGTCAGCAAGTGTACCTATGGTTCCGGCTTTAAAGGTCTGGCCCTCTCCGAAAATAACCTCGGTATATTTGTGTGCCTTTGACTGGTACTCACCGGAGAAGTTCAGATCGATATCCGGCTCCTTGTTTCCCTTGAAACCGAGGAAGGTCTCAAACGGAATATCAAAGCCCTCCTTGCTTAACGGTCTGCCGCACTTTGGACAGAGCTTATCCGGCATATCACAGCCACCACGGCCTGAAAATGCCTGTACCTCTGGTGAATCAAAATCACTGTATTTGCAGTGTGTACACAAATAGTGAGCATGCAGCGGATTAACCTCTGTGATACCTGACATGGTTGCGACAAATGAGCTTCCTACGGAGCCTCGTGAGCCAACCAGGTAGCCGTCCTCATTTGATTTCCACACAAGCTTCTGTGCGATGATGTACATTACGGCATAGCCGTTTGAAATAATAGAGTTAAGTTCTCTGTCAAGACGCTCCTTAACTATCGGCGGCAGCGGATCTCCGTACATCCTGTTTGCCTTGTTATAGCAGATTTCACGAAGCATGCCGTCAGAGTTTTCGATAACCGGCGGACATTTATCAGGTCTGACCGGTGAGATACGCTCACACATGTCTGCTATCTTATTGGTATTGGTGATGACTACCTCCTCAGCCTTTTTGCTTCCGAGATATTCAAACTCCTTTAGCATTTCCTCTGTGGTCCTTAAGTAAAGCGGAGCCTGCTCATCTGCATCCTTAAAGCCCTTACCGGCCATGATAATACGACGGTATATCTCGTCATCGGGATTTAAGAAATGTACGTCACAGGTTGCAACAACCAGCTTTCCAAATTCCTCTCCAAGCTTTACGATTCGCTTATTTATATCGATAAGGTCATCGTTTGAAGCAATATCGGAATCCTCGTCACGTATCATAAATGCGTTGTTGCCAAGAGGCTGTATCTCCAGGTAATCATAGAAATTCACAAGTCTTGTGATTTCCTCCTGTGGTCTTCCGTTTAAAATGGCCCTGTAAAGCTCTCCTGCCTCACAGGCTGAGCCTATTAAAAGCCCATCACGATACTTGTTAAACTCTGATTTTGGTATTCTCGGTCTCTTATTATAATACTTGATGTGTGACAGCGAGATAAGCCTGTAGAGATTGGTACGCCCCTGGTCACAGGTTGCAAGAATGATGGCATGGTATGTAGGCATCTTCCTTATCATCTCAACAGATGATTTTGCCAGGGCATTTACTTCATCTAAGCTTGATATGCCTCTGTCCTTTAGCTTTTCTATGAATTTGACAAATATCTCTGCGGTACATGCGGCATCATCCACCGCTCTGTGATGATGGTCAAGCGAGATGTTTAGAGCCTTGGCCACAGTATCCAGCTTAAATCTGTTTAGCTGTGGCAGAAGCACTCTCGCAAGAGCCACCGTGTCCACTATAGTAGGATTACACTCCATGCCAAGCAGCGCGCAGTTTCGCTTTATAAAGCTCATATCAAAGTCAGCGTTGTGGGCGACCATGATGCAGTCCTTGCAAAACTCCATAAACTGTGGCAGTATGACATCCACTGTTGGCGATGTGATAACCATGTCATCCCTTATCGAGGTGAGCTCCTCAATCCTGAACGGAATAGGTACCTCAGGGTTTATAAATGTGGAATAGCGGTCTACAATCTCGCCACCGATGACCTTCACCGCACCTATTTCTATAATTTTATTCTTTTCCGGAGAAAAGCCTGTTGTCTCTATATCAAATACCACGTACTTGTCATCCAGCGACTGACCGGCTGCATTCTCCACAATATCCTTTGTATCATCGACCAGATATGCTTCCACACCGTAAATGACCTTGAATTTATCATCCACAGTATGGTTAGCATCAGGGAATGCCTGCACATCACCGTGGTCTGTAATAGCAATGGCCTTGTGCCCCCAGCGCATGGCACACTTCACAATATCCTTTACGTCAGACACGCCATCCATGTCACTCATCTTGGTGTGACAGTGAAGCTCAACACGTTTTTCGGCAGCAGTATCCTCCCTCTTTGAGGTAAAGTCAGGTATTTTTTTAAGCCCGACTATTGAGCTTATTGACAAATCACTGTCATATTTATCTACAGTCACAACTCCCTTTGCCTTAACAAAGTTGCCAGGGGCAATATATGCAAGAATATCTGCTACGTCATCATTTCTGGCAAAAAGCTTGAGCATGATGGTGTCTGTGAAATCAGTAACCGCAAACATAATGATTGTCTTTTCGTTTCTGATTTCGCGGGATTCAACCGTAAGAATCTTGCCCTTTATTGTAACCTCACCGATAGGACCGTCAATCTTTTCAATAGCCATCTCCTCATCATCAAAGCTTCTTCCGTACACGATATCAGGGTCATTGTCATATTTGCGCCTGAAATCTCCTTTGCGCTCGAACTTTTTCTCAAATTTCTTTTCAAATTTCTTCTCAGGCTTTTTATCAGTGCCTGTCTTTGCTTCATTCTTCTTATCTGAGGCTTTAGGAGAATCTGATGTGCCACTCTTTTTTGTATCAGATGTATTTTCACTGCCTCCTACAAACATTGCACCGTCATCGACAGCCACCTTAGCTTCTTCATCACCGTCATCTTTTGCCATGGCAAATTTAGTGCGGGCGACAATATTTTGCACCTCCTGCTCAATCTGCTTGTCAGCATTCTGACGGTATTTGCTGATTTTTGGTTTTTCGTACTGAAGATTAACGATAAAATCCATCCCACAGCGCTCGCAGAACACCTTCTCAAGAAATTCTATGACCGAATTGCCTCTGGTCTTTGCGATTATTGTCTCCTCAAGTGTGACTGTGACATGTGTATCGTCGGTAAAGCTCCACTTTGAGGTGCGCAGCAGATTGTACAAAAGCACACTGTGACTGTTTATTTCGTCAAGAATACTGTCAAAATAGACATCAAAAAGAGTCTTCGGTGTGTACTGCGAAGACAACTCGTAAGACTCTATAATTTTTACTGTAATATCTTTACTTTTAAATATCTGTTTTTTTATGCTTTCCTCAAGCTTCCAGATATTTTTTTTGAAAATAAGGCGTTTTGCTTTTACATATATTTTGTAAAAATCTCTTGCATGGTTTACGGAAATTCTGGTGACATCAGCATTCTCCAGCAGATTCTCCATATCCTTGTCCAGCTTAAGTGTAGGGAAAACTTCCTTAAATGTCTTTGTCAAAATTATTCACCCCAATGGTCAAGCTCATATTTTAATGCACCCAACAGTTCGCTCTCAGGCACCTTTTTAAATACCTCACCGTGCTTTATGATAAGACCCTCGCCGATGCCTCCGGCCACGCCAAGATCTGCTTCCTTTGCTTCACCCGGTCCGTTTACCACACAGCCCATGACAGCAACCTTTATGTCAAGGTCATATCCTGAAACCATTGTCTCCACCTGATTTGCAAGCCCGATAAGATCTATCTGTGTGCGGCCGCAGGTAGGACATGAAACAACCTCTATGCCACCCTTTCTAAGACCAAGAGTTCTTAAAATGAGCTTGGCAGACTTTATTTCCTCGAGAGGGCTTCCTGTGAGAGACACACGTATTGTATCACCGATGCCCTGGTTTAGTATCAGTCCGAGTCCGATAGCTGACTTTATATTGCCGCTTATTATTGTGCCTGCCTCTGTGATACCCACATGGAGCGGATGATTGGTTTTATCTGAAATAAGCTCATGTGCTTTAACACACATCATGACATCTGATGATTTGATGCTTATGACAAGATTGTCATACCCCATATCCTCTATGAGCTTTACCTTGTCCAAAGCGCTCTCCACAAGTCCCTCTGCTGTCACACCATGATATTTCTCTACCAGGTCTTTTTCAAGAGAGCCACTGTTTACACCGACGCGGATAGGAATATTTCTCTCCTTTGCTACATCCACGACAGCCTTTACCCTTTCTGCGCTTCCTATGTTGCCGGGATTGATTCGGATTTTGTCGGCTCCGTTTTCAATCGCAGCTATTGCAAGCTTGTAATCAAAGTGTATATCCGCAACAAGCGGTATGCTGATTTGTTTCTTAATATCCTTTAGTGCCCTTGCAGCCTCCATCGTAGGCACAGCACACCGGATTATATCACAGCCTAAGTCTGTCAGCGCGTTTATCTGCGCAACTGTGTCAGCTACATTCTCAGTCTTTGTATTTGTCATTGACTGTATTAGAATCGGATTACCTCCACCGATTACTTTATTTCCGATTTTTACTATTTTTGTCTCCATGTGTATATCTCCAATCTGTTATAAAATCAGACTATTAGCTTTCTGATATCATTGAACATGACAACAACCATCAGAAGAAGTAAAAGCACTATGCCAACGAGATGCACATAGCCCTCCTTCTCAGGGTCTACTCTCTTTCTTCTTATGGCTTCAACTATCAAAAATACAAGTCTGCCACCATCAAGTGCCGGCAGTGGCAGCAGGTTCATCACACCGAGGTTTGCAGAAATCAGCACGCCCCAGTTTAGCATATTTAGTATGCCAAGCCATACTCCGGACATAGAAACTGCCTGCTCATAGGTGTCTCCCATGTTTTTTACAATGCCGACGGGTCCGCTTAAGTTATTTACAGATGCAGCCCCTGTACAGAGCATTTTAAGCCCCTCTATTGTTGTATAGATGTTGTATTTCACCTCGTAGCAGCTATAAAGCAGCGCCTTTCCAAAGCCGGGCTTTGTACGCTCTCCCGACACGTTAAAGCCGTACAGGTATCTCTTTGTTGTCTCATCATATTTAGGCTTCAATGTGGTGGTGTGCTTTTTGCCATCCCTAAGGTAGGTCACATCAACTGTTTCACCTTCGTGAAGCATCGAGTAGAGGCTTATCTCGCGGTAAAAGTGTATATTCGTATTGTTCAGCTTTACAATCTCATCACCGGCCTTGATACCGGCCTCCTCAGCCGCATAGCCCTCAATAACACCTGCAAGCTTTGGACTGTCATAGCCTACAGAGCAGATGATAATGAGAGCAAAAATAAATGCCATGATAAAATTAAAAAACGGTCCCGCGAAAACAACGCTTATGCGCGCCCACACGGATTTGTTGTTGAATGCCCTGTCATCACCTGAGCTTTCATCCTCACCCTCCATGATACAGGCTCCGCCAAACGGAAGCAGCTTTATGGAGTATTTTGTCTCTCCACGCTGTACTCCAAAAAGAGTCGGTCCAAGTCCAAGACAAAATTCATTGACCTTTATGCCATTTGCTTTAGCAAGCCAGAAATGTCCGAGCTCGTGAAAAATTACTATGATGCTGAATAATATGATTGCAATAATAATACTAATAATGTTCAAAATTACCACCTTTTACTGATATAGTCATATGCGCACTGCTCTGTATCAAGTATCTCATCCACTGAAGGATTTTCAATAAATGATGCATTCTCCATACATGCCTCGATTATATCGATTATTTCCAGATATTTAATCTTTTTATTCAAAAACAGTGCCACTGCTCTCTCGTTTGCAGCATTGAAGGCTGTAGGAATATTGCCTCCTGCCCTTGCAGCCTTCATGGCGAGAGCAAGCCCTTTAAAGGTATCAAGATCCGGTGCCTCAAAGGTCAGATCCTTAAGCTTAAAGAGATCAAGCCTGTCACCGGAAAGCGCCGGTCTGCTTGGATAATACAGTGCATACTGTATAGGTATACGCATATCAGGAGTACCAAGCTGTGCTATAACTGCTCCATCCGCATACTCAACAGCCGAGTGAATGACACTCTGAGGATGCACTACAACCTGAATCTGCGACAAATCGACATCAAAAAGCCATTTTGCTTCAATCACCTCAAGCCCTTTATTGACCATGGTTGATGAATCAATAGTGATTTTTTGACCCATTGACCAGTTAGGATGCTTTAGTGCATCCTCCACCCTTATACCTTCAAGCTCAGAGAGCTTTCTGCCTTTAAACGGACCTCCGGATGCTGTCAGAAGAATTTTTTTAATCGGATTCATAGAATTTCCCTGCAGTGACTGGAAGATGGCACTGTGCTCACTGTCCACCGGAAGAATGGACACACCATACTCCTTCGCAAGCGGGATAATGATATGGCCCGCTGTAACGAGGGTCTCCTTATTTGCGAGTGCGATGGTCTTTTTTGCCTTGATGGCGGCAATTGTAGGACGGATGCCAAGCATACCGACAATTGCCGTTACAACTATATCGCAAGGCTCAATGGTGGCACATCTAATGAGACCGTCCATGCCATAACCAATCTCGATGTCTGTATCCGCAAGACTTGTGCGAAGCTTTTTGGCATCGTTTTCATCACTTACACTGACAAACTGTGGCTTAAATTCCCTTGCCTGTTTCTCTATAAGGGAGAGATTTCTGCCACAGGAAAGTGCCACAACCTGCATATCGCCATGCTCTCTTACCACATCAAGTGTCTGTGTTCCGATAGAGCCGGTTGAACCAAGTATTGATATTTTTTTCATGATAATTCCTCGATTTATATTTTTCTCAGTGGTTCTGAATAGTTACCTTAGCTTTTTGTTTCAATGGTTTTTAAATGTTACTTTTTAACTTAAAAAGAAGCTAGCCAGATAATAAATGATTGGTGCTGTGATAATCATGCTGTCAAACCGGTCTAAAATACCACCATGTCCGGGTATCAGATGTCCGTAATCCTTGATATCATAATTACGCTTTATGGCTGATGCACACAAATCTCCAACCATTGAAATAAGGCCTGCAACAGCTGCTATAACAGCAAGTATAGCAATCTCTGTGCCGTCTATATTCATATGATTTCTGAATATAAAGCAGTATAAAGCTGTAAGAAGCGCACTGCCGAGCACACCACCTACTGCACCCTCTATAGACTTCTTTGGTGAAAGCTTTGGTGCCATTTTGTGCTTTCCAATCAGCACTCCGACGCAGTAGGCACATGTATCACAGCCCCAAGAGCATAAAAATACCAAGAAGGCAAGGTAAAGTCCGTTGTTGAGTGTACGTATCTGGTAGACATATGAAAGCATTGCTCCCACATAAAACATACCAAAAAAGGCTGCCATAAGCTGCTTTGCATCATATTTCGGGTATGAAAGCACATACACAAACATCAGTACGATAAGAAAGCCCATGAAAAGCATCATTACATCAGGTATGAAGCTCCACCTTAAGTTGATGTAAAATAAAATCAAAGCAATATACGGTACAACCGATAAGAGCGATTTTTCAAATTTAAACACCCTGAAAAGCTCAAACATACCTATACACGAAATCAGAAGTGTTGAAAAAAGAAGCACCTCGTTTCCTGTTACTATAAGAAATATAGCGGCAATTACAAGAACTATACCACTAAGCAGTCTTGTCTTAAACATTATTTATCCTCCGTGTCGTTCGTTTCTTTTAATCCACCAAAGCGACGGTCTCTTTTATTATATGCATCTATAGCCTTTTTGAGTTCATTTTTATCAAATGCAGGCCACGGAACATCTGTAAAATAAAACTCAGCGTATGCAAGCTGCCAGAGCAGGTAGTTTGACAGGCGCTGCTCACCACTTGTGCGGATGAGTAAATCAGGATCCGGAAGCTCTCTTGTGTCAAGATATGATGAGAAGGTATCTGCATCTATATCGTCAGCTGAAAGCTTTCCATCATCATGGTCAGCTATCATATGCTTTACAGCACGTATCATCTCATCTCTACTTCCGTAATTAATTGCAATTGTCAGGTTAAGCCCCGTATTTACTGATGAAACTTCTTCAAGGTTTCTTATTTTCTCCTGGAAATTCTCTGAAAGCCTGCTTATCTCACCAATTACGCGCACACGCATATTGTTTTTATTGGCAGTCTTTATGCAGTTTTTAAGATAGCTTTCAAGAAGCTTCATTAGTGCAGCAACCTCAGACTCAGGACGGTTCCAGTTTTCAGTGGAAAAGGCATAAAGTGTCAGATATTTAACGCCGAGGTCGTTTGCAGCCTTACATATATTCTCAACATTTTTGGCTCCTACTGTATGACCGTAGTTTCTTGGCATACCCTTACTTTTGGCCCAGCGGCCGTTTCCGTCCAGAATGATTGCTATATGTTCCGGAGTACTCATATTTTATTTCCTTTCATTTATGCATATTATATATTTACAATCATGACGCATCATTTATTTGCTGGTCACACAGTTAAGTGTGAACAGTAAAACCGGGAATAAGCAAATAAGGGACACGAATAACATGTCCCTTGTTTGTATACGTGATATAAATACTATACAGTAAGTATCTCTTTACATTTTGCATCAACCGCAGCGTCAACCTTTGCGACAAACTTGTCGGTAAGCTTTTGAGCGTCATCCTCGAGACCTTTAATCTCATCCTCTGAAATGCCTTCCTCTTTGCCGGTCTTCTTGATGCTGTCGATTGCATCCCTTCTGATATTGCGGACAGCAACCTTAGCTTCCTCACCCTTTTTCTTGATGTCCTTTGCAAGATCTTTACGTCTCTCCTCTGTAAGCTCAGGGAAAACAAGTCTGATAAGCTTTCCGTCGTTTGTAGGATTAATTCCGATGTCAGAGCAGTTTATTGCTTTCTCAATCTCCTTAACCATAGAAGCCTCCCATGGCTGAATCTGAATCATTCTAGGCTCCGGAACACTTACATTGGCTACACTCTGAATTGGTGAAGGTGTGCCGTAATAATCTACACGAAGCTTGTCAAGAATATGTGGATTGGCTCTTCCTGCACGGATGCCTGCATACTCTTCCTCGAGATTATTTAATGTTTTTTCCATTTTATCCTGGAAAGGGTTTAATCTTGAATCCATATTATCCTCCTGATATGCATTATATGCAATTTACTATACAGTAACCTTTGTACCGTTAAATTTGCCTGTAAGAGCATTTACAATGCTGTTTTCCTCATTGAGTCCGAATACATACATAGGCATCTTGTTCTCAAGGCACATGATAGACGCTGTGAGGTCAACTACTGCGAGCTTCTTCTCAACAACCTCTTCGATTGAAAGCTCATCATACTTCTTTGCAGCAGGATTGGTCTTTGGATCACTGTCATATACTCCGTCAATTGCTTTGGCAAGGTAAATACCATCTGCCTCAATCTCAATGGCACGAAGCACCGTGGCTGTGTCTGTTGAGAAATAAGGATGGCCTGTACCACCGGCAAAGAAAACTACCATATCATGTGCAAAATACTTGTTTGCTCTGTCCTTAGAGAAAAGCTTTGTCATGTTGCCGCACTCAAACGGAGTAAGAACAGCTGTCTTCATTCCGACATATCTGAAAATCTCAGATACATAAATGCAGTTCATAACTGTAGCGAGCATACCAATCTGGTCAGCCTTTGTGCGGTCGATTGTCTCACTTGTTCTGCCTCTCCAGAAGTTTCCGCCACCGATAACAATACCTACCTGTGTACCTTTATCAACAATCTGTTTAACCTGTTTTGCAACCTCAATGACTGTAGCCTCATCAAAGCCGTGGTGCTTATCACCTGCAAGTGCCTCACCACTTAATTTTAGTAATATTCTACTCATATTTATTTACCCTCGAAAAGTCCCTGAACATCGATATCAGCGTATGTCTGAGAACAGAAGCCCTCGATAACGGCACCATTGTTAATCTGTACTGAACGTGACTTGATATTACCCATGATAACTGCAGAAGTATCTACTACAACAGGTCCCTGAACATCAATATCGCCCTTTACAGCTCCTGCGATAACTGCTGAAGATGCTGAGATATTGCCGATGATAACAGAGCCTGCACCTATCTTGACAGTTCCTGTTGAAACAATTTCACCCTCAACCTTAGCTACATCAGCGAAAAACTCTGATGAATTTGTGTTGCCGTTGACTGTTCCTGTAACAACAATCTTGCCGTTACACATTACATTTCCGTTGATTGTTCCCTGAATATCAAATGATCCTGATGACTGTAAATCACCTGTGAGTACAGTACTTGCTGTGATGACTGATGTTTCGTCCTGTACATCTCCTGATAAAACGTTATTGTTTACTGGCTGTGTATTTACTGGCTGTGGTATATCATTCATTTGTGGTATCTGCTCCTCTTTTTGTGTATTGATTGTATGCTCTGCAAAATTTTCACTTGGAGTTGGTCTTGGTACAGTTGTCTCCTGTGGCTGCTCCTCGACATGCTCAAGTAATCCGTCGAGCTTTGAAAGCTCTGATGCAACGTCAACATTCTCTCCTATAGTATCAACTACAAGATTGTCAGCTGTCTGAGCCTTTGGCTCTACTTCTTTCTCAGGTACATCTCCGGGTACAAGCTCGTTTACAGCCTGAGAAAAATCATCCTTAAATTCTTTGAATAATCCCATGAATATTTCCTCCATTTATTATCTTATCCAACAGTATCTGATTTGATATATTGAACTTTATATGTATTATTATCAATCGGCAATATTTCGGCACCCTGCGCTTTTATGCTTTCAACAAGCGGCTCAATAGCCTCTGCCGTGGTTGATCTGTTTGAATCATCATGTAATAACACAACTGAATTGTCATATTTGGCAATACCTGAGGTGACATTATTGACAATATCATCTACACTGCAATTGTCGGCCGTATCACCGGAATTGACATTCCAGTCAAAGTATGTGATATGCTTTGAATTGAGTATCTTTACAAGCTCAACCATGTCTACATTACTAATCTGGTTCATGCTGCCACCGGGAAAACGATAAATATCCGGTGCTATTCCAGTCAGATTGGTGATATAATCGGAAATCTGTGTCAGGTCATCGGTAAATGCCTCTGTTGATTCATAAATTTTACTGTATGAATTACTGTAGGAAGCCATCGCAATAGTGTGTCCGTCCTGCACTATGCGCTTATAAACATCATCATATTTACCGGAGGTATCTGCTGTGACAAAGAAGGTAGCCTTGACGCCACAGTTGGCAAGGGCATCTAAAATGGCACCGGTGTTATCACCGGGAATACAATCAAAGGTAAGATATACCTTCCTTGTATCCCCATCATGATACACATTGTCTTTTGACTCAAGCTGTTTCACGACAGCCTGAGTTTTTGCGCCAGAGCTTTCTTCATCAGAAGCGATGTCACCATCATCAGACTCAGTACCGGTAACTGTGCTTGATATAGCTGTATTTAACTGAAGCTCAAGCTTGTATATTCTCGAATTCAGTTTGACAACCATGATGCCCAGTACAACTATGGCAAGTATAGATATTGCTATCCATATTGCTATAGTCATAATAATACCTGTCTTAATCCGGCTCACACGTTTGCGACGCTCTTGCTGCTGTCTGGCTAATTCATTATCCTTTGAGTCCATATGCGTCCCCCGTTATGATTGGTTTTGTTTCCTCTTACTATTTTACCATATTTTTATATCTTGTAAAGATAAAAAAATTCCGCAAAAGTTTAAAAGTTAAACTTTTGCGGAACAGCATTCGTTTAATCAGTATAAAGATACAGTTTAGACTCCAGCCATCTGGGCAGCAACCTCAGCAGCGAAATCTTCCTGCTTCTTCTCCATACCCTCACCTACCTCGAAACGAACCATCTCGGTGATTGTAAGATCCTTAGAAACTGACTCAAGATATTTTGCAACTGACTGCTTTCCATCCTCTGCCTTAACATATGTCTGGTCAAGGAGACAAATCTCTTTTAACTGCTTAGATACACGACCCTCAACTAAACCATTGAACATCTTCTCAGCCACGATAGACTCCTTGTCTGCCATTGCAAGCTCACCAAGCTTTGCCTTAGCAGCATCTGATAAGAAGTTCCATACATAGTTCATGTTGTTCTTGTGCTCGTTGAAGTTGTTGATATCATCATCGCTCCAAAGCTTCTCATTAATAGCCTTGTCAATTAACTTATTAAGGATAGGCTTTGGAAGTGTTGTAGCATCATTTAATGCACTGTCAACAGTGATCTCTCTAAGCTTTGCAAGCTCTTCATCAGAGATATCGTTTCTGCTGATGTACTGTGGGTTCATAGCTGCAACCTGCATAGCAATATTTGTGATTGCTTCTTTAGCTGCATCGTCTGTTGCACCATTTGCTGCAATGATAACACCGATTCTTCCACCACCATGGATATAAGAAGTAACAACATCACCTGTAACCTTTGCAAATCTACGAACAGATAACTTCTCTCCGATTGTAGCTGTCTTCTCTACAAGAAGCTCGCTAAGTCCGTTTGTAGCAAGAAGAGCGTCGATATCCTCTCCATTTGCACCACCATTTAAGCCAGAAGCAAGTGCTGTATCTGCTACAGTCTGAACAAACTCCTGGAATGTCTCGTTCTTTGCAACGAAATCTGTCTCAGAGTTAACCTCTGCTACAACTGCAACGTTTCCGTTTACAGCAACACGTGCGATTCCCTCAGCGGCAATTCTGCTCTGCTTCTTTTCCATCTTAGCTGCACCGCTTTTTCTTAATACCTCAACAGCGGCATCCATATCACCGTTTGTCTCAGTTAAAGCCTTTTTGCAGTCCATCATACCTGCGCCTGTCATTTCACGCAGTTCTTTTACCATACCTGCTGTAATAGCCATTTGATTATCCTCCGATATTAATCTGTTTTATTCCTCAACTGTCTCGTCAGAAGCTTCCTCAGCAGTAACCTCTTCCTCAGCTCCCTGCTTTGCCTCGATAACAGCGTCTGCCATCTTAGATACGATTAATTTGACAGCTCTGATAGCATCATCGTTTCCTGGGATAACATAATCTAACTCGTCAGGATCACAGTTTGTATCAGCAATACCTATAAGAGTGATTCCAAGTGCCTGAGCCTCTTTGATACAGATACGCTCCTTCTTAGGATCTACTACAAATATTGCATCAGGAATTCTCTTCATATCCTTGATTCCGCCAAGGTTCTTCTCGAGCTTCTCCCACTCCTTCTTGAGTGCGATAACTTCCTTCTTAGGAAGAACATCGAATGTGCCATCCTCTGACATTGTCTCGATAGCTTTAAGTCTTGCAATACGGCTCTCGATTGTGCGGAAGTTTGTAAGCATTCCACCTAACCATCTCTCGTTTACATAGTACATACCGCAACGCTCTGCCTCAGTCTTGATTGCATCCTGAGCCTGCTTCTTTGTACCTACGAAAAGGATTGTACCACCCTGAGCAGCGATATCAGATACGGCATCATATGCCTCATCAACCTTTCCTACAGACTTCTGTAAGTCGATGATGTAGATACCATTACGCTCTGTGTAGATGTAAGGAGCCATTTTAGGGTTCCATCTTCTT
>OHCE01000103.1_pt1 | contig 62193 bp, 58 predicted proteins | sample 1577571 | NCBI WGS metagenome assembly OHCE01 (sample SAMEA3879505, study PRJEB24766) | human gut metagenome | biome: human-associated habitat; feature: feces | place: USA | collected 1985/1987 | reverse complement strand
TACATCCTGTTTTAAAGCCCCCCCTTATTTGCTATATGAAAAAACAGATTTTTTCGTTTATACTTGCGATTGCAATGCTCTTAAGCGTAGTTCCTGTGGCTTTTGCCGTTGAAACTGGTCAAATCTTCACTTTAACTTTTGATAATAAAGCTCCTCATGCTGGAGATAAAATAACTGCAACGATTAATTTGGATCAAACTCCATCTGACTACTATAAAGTCACTACCACTCTTAAGTATAACAAGGATGTCTTGACTTATGAGAGTTATACCTGCTCTTGGGAGGGTATGACTTGTACCGTAACGGAAAAAAACTCTGGTGACGACAAATCGAAGGTTTTCTTCAAAATCGACAGCAACAAAGGCAAAGATACAGATATTTTGAATAAAATTCAGACGCGCCAAACTGGTGCGTTTGCCACAGTTACATTCAAGGTAAATGACTCCTGTAAGGTTGGACAAGCGATCAACTACACATTTCTCGGCTCATTTTATGATGCAAAAGCAATGGCTGCCATCAATAACGCCAGAGTAACAGGCTCTCTTGCTGTTACTGAGCAGGGTGGCAGTATAATCACCGTTCCAAAAACTGAAACCGGCTACTCTGTTTCCATGGGTGCTGACCAGCAGCTTGTTTCGGGTCAGCGGGTGCGTATCCCCGTGACCGTCGCCTCCTCCGAGAAAAAGATCACCGGCTTCAACGCCTATGACATGACCTTCACCTATGACCCGGCGGCCCTGACCCTGAACACCAAGACCGGTGCCGCCGCCAACCTGACGGTGGAGGACAACAACGGTACCGTTCGGGTCCGCCGCTACGGCGATGCCGTGCCCTTGGGCGAGGCCCTGGCCCTGGAGTTCACCGCCAAGGCGACTGCCACCTCCGCCGTGACGCTGACCAACGCCAAATTTGATCTGGATGCCAACTCCATCAACTTTGACGCTCCGGAGGCCACCATTTCCGACGCCGACACCGTGGTCAACGCCAATAACTTCACCGTGACCCTGCCGGATGCGTTCACCTCTGACGAGACCCGCCTGGTCCCCAAGGGCGGCAGCTTCACCTTCAAGCCCGTGGACAGCCACTATACCTACACCTTCACCGTGAAGATGGGCGACAGCGCCACCGAGGGCTTGACCTTCGGCGCAAATGACACCTACACCATCGAGAATATCTCCGGCAATGTGGAGGTCACCTACACCGGCAAGACCCCCAAGCAGTACGATGTGAAATACAAGATTGACGAAGATGTGGAGCAGGATGTGACCAAGGGCCCGGAGACAGTCACCTATCTGAATGACTACTCCTTCGTCGTCACCCCGAGGGCCGGCTACTCCTACCGTGTAATTTACAGTGTAGACAACGGGGATCCCTTTGTCCATACAGTCATAGCGGTCCCCACTGCCAATGACGATGGCACCCTCACCTACACGATCCCTGGAAAAGAAATCGTTGGAGGTGTGGAAATATGGATCGACCCCAACACAGAATCTGGTATTCCGGTCGTGTTCACCGGCAACGGCGTTGAGGACGCAGCCTCCGGGAATGCAAGCTCTATGGGCAAGAATATGCCCTACTACTTCACGCTGAACCAGCGCGAGAGCTGCGACTACACCGTCACGGCTTACTATCAGCCCCTCGCCACTCCCACAGCTTCTAAGAGGCCCGCCACCGTGCGCAGCCTTGGCAATGGGAAATATGTGGTCGAGGCCGTGAATTATAACGACTATCTGTATGTATACGCCAGAAGCTGGAACCTGGTCGTGAAGGTGGAAAAGGTCTCCCACAGCGCGGAGGAAGTGACCGTGTCCAAATATCTGGAGCTGAACGACAAGACCATGATGCTGGTCACGGTCAAGGGCACCCCCGAGGGCGGCAGTGCCTTCACCTATGACGGCAACACCATGTATAAGGTCGAGGGCTACGGCACGGACCGGTATGCATGGCTGGTGATCGTGGACAAGGGTCAGACCCTGACCCAGGAGGAGGCCGCCGCCAAGGTCGCCATCTCTGCCGCAGACAATGTGGTTACCATCACCCCGAGCTTCGATGTGAACATGACCGGGAAGGTGGATGTTAACGATGCGCAGCTGGTCTACGATATGTATAACGGCACATACAGTGACTTCACCAAGGTTTCCGTGGAGAAGTTCCTGCGGGCCGATGTAAACGCCACTAAGGCGGTGGATCACACCGACGCTGTGGCCATCGTGAATCAGTTTAAGTAAGGTCCTGCCAGCCTCCCTTCCCCGGCGGGAGGGGAGGCTATCCCCCGTTGGGGGCTTCGCACCGGCCAGGCCGGGCAAAAAACGGCCCAACCGGTCGGAGAGAGAAGGAGATCAGCATGAGAAAACGCATTTTTACACTATTGGCAGCCCTGTGTCTGCTGCTGTGTCTGCTGCCCACCGCAGCCTTTGCCTCGCAGACAGGCAGCAAAACAGACGAGGGCCGCAGCTACAATTTTGACCTGTCCGTAGGCGGTGCATCTGAGGTGCGGGCCACCACTGGCGAGACCATCACCGTGACCCTGGTGCTCAAGCGCACCGACGCCCAGGAAAGCGCCGATATGTACGGTATGCAGACCGAGATTGAGTACGACGACACCTTCCTCCAGCTGGTGGACGGCAGCGTCATGACCGCCCCCGGCATCCGCTGGAGCGATTTAGGCCGCCGCACCGGCGGGCGGGCCTTCTATCTGAACTTCGTGTCCTTTAAGGGCGGCGAGGCTTGGGAGCCGGAGGTGGTAGTCGGCAGCTTTCAGATGAAGGTCATCGGCACGAAGGGTGTGTCGCAGCTTATCCCCACCAACACCCTGGTTTCCACTCAGGACGGCATGGCCGGATACACCGTGAAGGATAATAGCGTGTCCGTCATCGTCACCACGGACTGCACCGTTACCTTTGAAAGCAACGGCGGCACGGAGGTCCCCTCCCAGACCGTCCAGTACGGTGAAAAGGTGAAAAAGCCCGAGGACCCCATCCGGGAGGGCTACCACCTGGAGGGGTGGTACAGAGACCTGGACCGCACCCAAAAGTGGGACTTCCACAAGGACACCGTTAAGGGCAACATGACCCTCTACGCCAACTGGGCCGAGGGTGCCGCCGCAGGAAGCGTCACCTGGTGGATCATCGGTGGCGTGGGCCTGCTGGCCCTGCTGCTGATTCTGCTGGCTCTGCTGGGCAAGAAGAAGGTTCGCTTTGAGACCATCGGCGGCACAGAGCTGGAGGCCGTTTCCGTGAAGCGGGGCAGCGTCATTGGCGAAATCATGACGCCCACGAAGCCCGGCGCAGTGTTCGGCGGCTGGTATGCAGATCAGGCGCTCACCAAGCCCTGGGATACACAGAAAGACCCGGTGCGCAGCAACATGACGCTCTACGCACGCTGGATGTAATCTACGCATAGATGAGGTAAACAAATATGAGAAAACGCATACTATCTCTGCTGCTGGCACTGACTTTGGTTCTGTCGGCAGGCGTATTCGGCGTCATACCGGCGCTGGCTGCGGATTCCTGCGTTTCCGTGAAGGCGGATGCCGTCACCACCGGTGAGGTTGTGGCCGGCAGCCTGCTGGAGATCAAGCTGACAGATGTCTTTGAAGATACAGACGGCCATACGCTGACCTACACGCTGACCAACGCAGCGCAGTTCAGCGCCCAAACCAAGGTCAAGGACGGCTCACTTTATGTATCAGAGAAAGACCCCGGCACCTATGCGCCGAAGGTCAAGGCAACCTGCTCGGACGGCAAAGAGCTTACAGTGACCTTTACCATCACGGTCAAGGAAGCTCCCCACGGATTGGACGCACAGTATAACTACGATGAGACCCCCGCCAAGGAGGTCACGGTGTATGTGACCATCTCCAACGACGGCGTACCCATCAGGGGCAAGGATGGGACGATTCTCTGCCACAAGGCCATCACGGTCCCCTACTTCGACCTGAGCCGGTACGACATGCCCGAGTTCTACCGCTTCCATACGGCAAACGGTGAAGGTGAGTATGTGGATGAGAACATCGTGGAGCGGCCCACCGGCCTGCACCTGTATCTCTATCTGCTGGAGCGCTACTTCATCGGCCTGCCGGAAGAGGAATGCGGGAAAGGGAAATATACCCGCAGCGACCTGGAGGGTTTCATCCTCAGAGACGATGTTCTTTACATGGACGAGGAGCCTGCCTATACGGCGGACACACTGGCTGCGCTGAAGATCACCGGCTCTCCCACCAGCCTCTACATGGCAAATTTTTGGGGCCATGACGAGAATTTAATGTATTACAGGAATCACTGCTATCCCTACATGAGTCCCGGCTGGGGTTCCACCTCGGACTACATTCTGCTGTCCAACGGAGATACCTGGGATGTGGCCATGTACAGCAACTGGAGCTTCTGGTCCAGCGGCGGTGCATTTACCTGCTTCGACCAGGACGAATACAGCGTCCGTCCCGGCACACAGATGACAGTGAATACCCAGGCCTACGGTACCACCTTCGAGGGCAGCGACTTCTATCCCTTCTCGAACCTGGATGTGTTCCTGTATAACGACAAGTGGGAGCAAATCGAGCAGTACAAGGAAGCGGCTGACGGAAAGAGCACTTTCTCCTTCACCGCCCCCACAGAGGAGGGCACCTACTACCTTGTAGGCATGGATCCCAACCGAAAGATTGCCACGGATGATTCTGGCGGCACGGACTATGCCAAGATCGCACCGGCCACGGCAATCTTGAATGTATCTGCTACCGCTGAGTTGGAGCGCCCCTTCCAGTCCATCTCTGTCAACGGTACGAAGCTGAATGCAAAGAACATTTCCTATGAGGGCATCGTTACCCTGGGCAGCGAGGACAACGAGGAGTTCAAAAATGTCTACGAGGAGATTCCCAAGTACCATGTGATCGTTCCGGAAGGAACAGAGAGTGTTGACATTACCTACAACGAGGGTGTGGATATTTACCACGCAGACGCTACTGCATACGGCTATGAGACGGACCTTGCTGTAGATGCGGTGTCCTCGGCAACTATCCGCTCTGTTACCTTGAAAAACAGCTACAAGGCCAACAGTGACGGCACCCAGACCGTCACCACCCCCGTCACCCGCTATATCCGCAATGCGGACGGAACAGCCATGGCGGTCACGCTGGAATCCAGCAGCACTAATAATTTTAGGCCCGTCGCCCTGTTCACCTTTGAGCATGCAAAGGCAGACACGAAGCCGGATGTGGCATATGGGGATGTGAACGGAGATGGCATCATAAATTCCACGGATGCAGCAATCGTCTATCGCTCGGTTAATGGAAGATACACACTGACAGATTCTCAGAAGTTGTCGGCAGATGTTAACGGCGATGGTGCTGTAAACTCCACAGATGCTGCGTTGATCTATCGTTATACAAACGGGAAAATGAGTAAATTCCCTGCAGAATCCTAAATACCATAAGGAGGTTAAACACAAAATGAAAAGAACTCTTTCCATTCTGTTGACAATCGCCATGATTATCAGCCTTATCCCTGCTGTATTTGCTGCTGATGTTCCGACGATGTCAACAACAGTTGATAAGACAGAGGTTCAGCCGGGTGATACGATTACGCTTACACTGTCGATCGACAAGACCATTACGAACCTGAATAACTGGGAGTGGGCAATTTATTTTGACAAGACTGCTTATGTCAAAACCAGCGGCGAGCTTGAACCTGGATGTATGTCGGGCACGGGCACTACTGGCGCAGTGGGAGATAATGTTGATATCCTTGGTAAAAATGCCATCCGGGTATCCGGCCTAAGCACTACAGGCGACCCTGTCACTCTTAACGCCGGCAAGATTGCCACTGTTACCTTTATGGCAACGGAGAACATCACGGCAGAAAACGCTCGCATTGAGGTCAAAACCGAAGCGCTGCCTGACTATGATACGCTTAAAGACAACGATGTCAAATTAACCGGCAACATCATTGATGTCACAGTGAAGTCCAGTGAAGCCAAGGGCTACACCGTGTCCATGGGTGCGGACAAGCAGGTAGCTTCCGGCCAAATCGTGGAGATCCCTGTGACCATCGGCAACAACGACGGCAAGAACGCCTACAACGCCTACGACATGACCTTCTCTTTTGACCCCACCATTCTGACGCTGAACATGGAAGCCACCAACATCGAGGGTTATCGCGTGATTCCCGGCAGCGGCACCGTGCGAATCGTGCGTTACGGTAAAGCCGCCGAGCTGGGCGATGCGCTGACTCTGAGCTTTGTGGCAACCGGTCAGGGTAAATCCGATGTGAAAGTAACGGAAGCGTATGTAGATACCAATGCAAACGCCATTGAGTTTGACGCACCTGCGGCTGCCATTTTGGATGACACCGCTGTTATCACCGTCAACGGCTACACCGTGACTCTGCCGGACGACTTCACCCGTACCGACGCGGAGGGTTCCGTGATCGAAGCGGGCGGCAAGCTGACCTTCGTTCCCAAGGACCCCAACTATGACTACACCGTGACCGTCACCGTGGGCGGCGTGGAAGTCCCCCCTGTCATTGGCGAGGATGGCACCTACACGGTTTCCAATGTCAACGGCAATGTGGTGGTCACCAGCACTAAGACCCCCAAGACTTTCACTGTCGCCCAGGGCGAAAATACCACCGGTGCTGCGACTGCTACCTACATGGAGGACTACACCTTCAAGCTGACCCCTGTGGATGGCTACACCTATAACATGACCGTGACCATCGGCGGCAAGGACTACACCGGCTTTAAAGCCCAGGGGAATGACGATGGCACTACCACCTACACCATCCCCGGTGCGGATGTGACCGGCGACATCGTTATCAACAGCAACAAGCAGGTCAAGCAGCCGGAGACCTTCACTGTCACCTTTGACGGCACCGGCGCAGGCGAGGCCAACGGCGAAAGCTCCGTCAAGGAAAACACCAACTACACCTTCACCGTGGCCAAGCAGGAGAACTTTGAGTACACCATCACTGCCACTATGGGCGGCAAGGCCGTGACTGTCACCGAGGGTGCTAACAACACCTACACCATCGCCAATGTCACCGGCAATCTGGTTATCACCATCGAGAAGAAATCCACCCTGACCATGGAGGTCACTGTTTCCAAGTATGTAGAGATGGATAACAAGACCGTGTTTCTGGTAACCGTGACCGGCACCCCCGAAGAGGGCAAGGCGTTTGCCTACGGCGATAATGTCATGTATAAGACTACCGCTTACGGCCAGAATGTTTACAGCTGGTTGGTGATCGTGGACAAGAATGAGACATTCGACCAGGCTACGGCTGAGGCCAAGATCACGCAGGCCAGTGCTACTGCCGAGGAAGTGACCCAGAGCTATGATGTCAACGAGACGGGCCTTGTGGACATCAACGATGCTCAACTTACTTATGACATCTACAGCGGCAAGTACACCGACTTCGAAAAAGTCTCTGTGCGGAAGTTTCTGCGCGCGGATGTGACCAAAGATAAGGTCGTCAACTCCGCCGACGCCGTTGCGATCATCGCAAACAGCAAATAAAACCAGGCGGGGCCATAGCTTCCCCTCCCAAAGGGGAGGGGAAGCTATCCGCCGCATTTTGGGCGTTTACCATTGTCCCCTGTTTTAGGAGACGATGGTAAGAATCCAAAACAAGTATTTGGGGGATACCCGTATGAAAAAACACAGCGGCCTATATAGCGCCGTCAGTATTTTGCTGGTCATTGTGCTGATGGCAGGGATCAGCCTCTCACTTCTCTCCTCCGGGCGGACAAGGCCGGACAATCCCATCAGCACTCAGCCGGATCGGCTCCAGGCGGAGTCGCTGCAAGGATCCGGCAGCACCGGCGGGCAAAGCTCCGGCAAGGATAATACAGAGAATACGGATACTGCCCAGGATCCATCAGAGCCGCAGAAGCCTGATGAGCAACAAAAGCCCGATGAGCCGCAGAACCCGAATGAGCCGCAGAAGCCTAATGAGACACAGAAGCCTGATGAGCCACAGAAACCCGACGACACCAAGCCGGATCCATCAGGTCCCACAGACCCCACGGATAACCCCGGCAAGGGCGACCAGGGCGGTTCCAAGTCAGACGATAACAAAGGCGGCTCCGAGGATTCCGGTGACCATGGTGATGGCACCGGCGGAGACGACGGGGACCACGGCGGCAGCGGCGGTGACCACGGCAGCGGCGGTGAAGAAGACGATACGCCCCGCATTTATACGACTCTGAAAACTCAGCAGCTTACCAAGGCAGAGTTGCCCGACGGCAAGCTGACCTTTGTGGCCTATCCCCTGGGTAAAGGTGATCTGCATATCCGTGTCCGGCTGAAAAATGAGACCAATTCCGGAAACGGATTGCTGCTTACTTCTCAGAATAACCAGGACTATGAGGCACAGCTGGATTTCAACGCAGATAACCTCTTTGTGCTGTCTCTTTATGATGGGGAGACCTTTCTGGGACTTGTTCAGTACCGGGTGGGCTATTACGCGAATCTCGCGGACGACACCCACCCGACGATGGGGGACTATCCTCCCTCCATCGTCACCAATCTGGACGGGGCCAGCCTGGACATGACCTCCCAAACCTTCCCCTTGACGGTGATCGCCCGCGCCAACGCCGAGCTGGGGGCCGGTGTGATCTACTCCAATCAGATTCGGGTCACGCTGGACGGCAAGACCGTGGAAAAGAGCTACGGCGATTCCCAGCCCACCTATGAGCTGTATTTCGAGCCCCCTCAACTGGGCGATGAGGAGACCCACATCATCCGGGTGCTGGCCTGGGACGGAAACGGAAACTCCACAATGAAGGTCTACACCGTCACCTACCATCAGATCAGCGAGGGCGATCCGGCAGGCTCGGTGGATGTGGTGCTGGATGCGACCACCATCGGCCTGGGCATTTTGGACACCGGGACGCTGGATATTGTGGAGGGTGAAACGGCGGCGTCCGTGCTGCTGCGCTTCCTGCAGGAGCGCGGTTATGAGCCGGATTACCAGGGGTCTGCCACTATGAACTTCTATCTGCGCCGGATTAGCCGGGGCGACATTGCCTACCGAGCCAATGTCCCGGAGCATCTTTGGGAGCTGATCCTGCGGGACGGCATCACCACCAATGATAACTATGACCGGGACAGCATCGGGGAGTTTGACTATACCCAAGGCTCCGGCTGGATGTACTCCATCAACGGCACCCTGTATGAGGGTACCGGCATGAGCGGTTACAAGGTTCGCAACGGCATTACCATTTATGTGCGCTTCACCCTGTCCTACGGCAAGGACATCGGCGGCTACGATTCCACCGGAGGCGGCTACGGTTCACTGAGCAGCTACTGCGGCCTATGGATCAACGGCGGCTACCAAGCCCTGGGCCACGACTTCGTGGAGACGGACCGTTTGGAACCCACCGAAACAGAGGATGGTTACATTCACTATCGCTGCTCCAAGTGCCATGAGGAGAAAACAGATATTCTCCCGGCCACCGGCGGCGGAACGGAGCCAATAGAGCCTGCCCCTACGGAGCCCGGTCCCCACGGAACCGACGCCCACAGAGCCAACTTCCGAATAGGACCGGCTGATGCGGCGGAGGATGGGAAACGCTCTAACGGGACACGGGAACGGTAAAGTAGAAGGGCGTTGAAACGAACGATGGAGGATACTGCATGAAAAGAGCAACACGAATATTAGCGGCACTTCTTTGCGTGCTGCTTCTGCTCCCAACGGTGGCCTTTGCGGAAGCGCAGCCCTCTTTGGAAAAACAGATCGCACAGAGTGCGGAGGGAATGTCCGCTCTGGGCGGCAAGAAGGGTGAATTGCTGAAAGACCGGGAACTGTTTCCTGCAGGCGATTCCGTCTGCGATTGGCTGGCCATAGCTATGGCACTGTCCGGCACAAGGGAGAGCTATTCCGACTATTTGGCGGAACTGAAGGCCCATGTGGAGGACGCATACGCCAAAAACGGATGCCTGGACCGCAACAAGGCCACGGAATACCACCGGATTTCTTTAACGGTGCTGGCACTGGGGGGCAACCCCACCAACTTCGGCACGAAGCCCGACGGCTCGGCCATTGACCTGATCGCAGAGGGTACTTACAACTATGCCCGTGATCCGGGCGCTCAGGGCTTAAATGGCTGGATATGGGCGCTGCTGACCTTGGATGCCGGGGACACAGAGGTCCCGGCAGACGCCCTGTATTCCCGGGAGGACATGGTAAATGCCATTTCCGTTGCTCAGGAGCCGGACGGCGGCTTCGGCCTGATCCCCGGAAAATCGGATGTGGACATCACCGCTATGGCGGTGCAGGCCCTAGCTCCCTATCGGGACCAGATGGAGACCGAGATCGACGCAGCACTTTCCTATCTTTCCGGCCAGCTGACGGACACCTGCGGGTATATCGCCTACGGCGATGAAAACGCGGAAAGCACCGCCCAGGTCATCCTGGCCCTGTGTGCGCTGGGCATTGACCCGGAGACGGATAGCCGTTTTGTCAAGGGCGAGCACACCCTGCTGACGGAGCTTTCCCAGTTCCGGGAAGCGGACGGCACCTACCGCCATGTGCTGGAGGGGGCCGGCGACGGCCTGGCAACGGCCCAATCCGTCCTGGCCTTAGTGGCTGTGCAGCGTGTGCGGTCCGGGCAGCCGTGGGTGCTGCATTTTGACGGCACTCAAGCGCCCCGTGAGGCATTCGGCACAAATGGAATCATCATCTGCGCCGTGATCGGTGCGGTAGTCGTAATCGCCGCCGGTGCGATCTACATCATCGGCAGAAAGAGGAAAAAAGCATGAACAAGCTGACAGATCAAATTCAGGCAGAGGTCAACAAGGTCGTTTTGGGCAAGGAGGACATCGTCCGCAAGGTGCTGCTGGCCATCCTGGCACAGGGCCATGTGCTGCTGGAGGATGTCCCCGGCGTGGGCAAGACGACGCTGGCCAAGGCATTTTCCAAAACGCTAGGTCTGGACTCCAAGCGTGTCCAGTTCACCTCCGACACCCTGCCATCGGATATCATCGGGTTTTCCGTATTCGATAAGGCAGACGGCAAGCTGAAATATCAGTCCGGAGCCATTATGACCAATCTGCTGCTGGCGGACGAGATCAACCGTACCTCCAGCAAGACCCAATCCGCTCTGCTGGAGGCTATGGAGGAGTTGCAGGTCACCGTGGACGGCGTGACCCGGCCCCTGCCGAAGCCCTTTATCGTGCTGGCAACGGAAAACCCGGTGGGTTCTGCGGGTACGCAGATGCTGCCCGCATCCCAGCTGGACCGTTTCATGCTCCAACTGAGCATGGGCTATCCCAATCGGGCCAGCACGGCGGCACTGCTGAAGGATCGCCATCATGTGGACCCGCTCTCTGCCTGCCAGACAGTGACTTCCCCTGCCGAGCTGGAAAAGCTCATTGCAGAGGTCAGCAATATCCATGTGGCAGACCGAATTTATGACTATATTGCAGAGCTGGTGGATCTGACCCGCTCCAACGCCTATGTGACCCTGGGTGTCAGTCCCCGTGGCGCTTTGGCTGTGACCCGTGCGGCCAAGGCCAACGCCTACTTAGAGGGCCGGGACTATGTGATCCCTGACGATGTGTGCGCCGTGTTCCCGGATGTGTGTGTCCACCGTCTGATCCTCAACTCCAAGGCGCGGCTCCAGGACTATACAGCGGCACTGATTCTGCAAAATGTACTTACCTCCGTCCAGAAGCCGGATGTCCGGGAATTTTCCAGAAAATGAGAAAAACGATCTTAGGCAGCGCCCTGTGTTATCTGATCCTGCTGCTGGCGTTGGCGGCGCTGCTTCTTACAAGCGGCTCCTTCTGGGCGCTGGCCGGACTCTGCTTGCTGCTCCTGCTGCCCCTGGCCTCCTGGGCGGTCAATTTCTATGTCCGCAGGCACCTGCAGGCGGACATTCTGACCCCGGCCACAGCGGCAAAACGCACGGCAGTCAGCTGTCGGGTGCGTATCCGCAACGGAGCGTTTCTGCCCGTAATGCGCTATGGCTGTCAGGTCTCTATCCGCAATGATCTCACTGAGGAAGATCAGACAGTGACGCTGACCGGCAGCATCGGAGCCAAGGGCGAAAGCAGCCAAACCATCCTGCTGCAAAGCAGCTTCTGCGGCAGAGTGTATGTGCAGATCAGCCGGTTTACCCTGCTGGACTATCTGGGCCTGCTTCCCATGAAGGCCCTCGTGAAAGCGGATGCCCGTCTGACCATCCTCCCGGACCTGTATCCAATGGAGGCGGACATGACCGCCCGACCGGCCTATGCCGACGACGGCACTTCCAATCGACGGGGTGAGGACCGCAGCGAGGTGTACCAGCTCCGGGAGTATCGCCCCGGCGATGACATCCGGCAAATTCACTGGAAGCTGTCCTCCAAGTTAGATGAGCTGATTCTGAAAGAGGCCAGCCAGCCGGAGAGCCGTTCCCTTTTGGTATTCTGGGATAAGCGCACCGGCGGTAACCCCCAGCAGATGGACGCACTGGCGGAGGTCGTGTCCTCCGCAGGCATGGCACTGCTGCAAAGCGGTGTACCCTATACCCTGTGCTGGACGGACCGGGACGATCTGCAGGTCCAGGACATTTCAGAGGAAAACCAGCTTTTGCAGGCTATCCCGGCTCTGGTAAAGACCAGGGGCAGCGCTGAGTGCCGCCTGCCCAAAACTGACGGTTACAGCCGAATTCTCTGTTTCGGCACAGCGCCGGAAGAACAGCTGCTCACGGACGGACGGGTGCATTTCATCCTCTGTACCGAAGAACAGTACCCCGGTGCGACCACCTTTGCCCCGCAGAATTATTCCGAGGCCATGCAGCGACTGGAGGTTTAACCCATCATGCGAAAAAATGAAAACGGACTCCAGTGGATTGTCACCGAAACGGCACAGAAAAAGCTGCACTTTCCCTGGGGCGCTTGGGTGGTCTGTGCTGTTCTGACGGTGGGCTTCTGCTTGCTTTTAACCGCTGCATTTCCCTCTGTTCCCTACCCATGGTGGGCCATGACAGCAGCTGCGATTTTGGTGCAGGCGGCGTTGCTGATAGTATACCAAACCAGAATCGGGAACTGGCTCGTTCCAGCGGGCATCGGCGTGTTGCTTCTTCTGAGCTTGGCACTGAACAAGTTTGTCCTACCCGGTTTTGGAACACTGGCAAATGATTTCCTGACCCTGCTGACGAAAAAGACCGGGAAGATCTACCTGGACCTTGCGGCAGCGGATGCCCAATTTCTGCCTCTGGCGGTAACGGTTCTGCTACTGGCGGTCTCGCTGCTTCTCAGCCGCAGCGCATGGAGCGGACGGATGCTGCTGGCCTTGCCGATTCTGCTGCCCTGCTATGCAGCCCTGTTGCTGGGCTTGTTTCCCATAGGCATCGGCGGTGGGCTGCTGATTATTGGCACGGTGCTGCTGATGGTGCAGCACACGGCAGAGGGAGAAGCCCTTGCAGGCGTTCCGGCGCAGCTGATTTTGCCGGTCCTGTGTGCAGCGCTGTGTCTGCTGATTGGCCTGTCCTGCCAAGACAAGCTGAATACAGACATGGTCGAGACGATGCAAACCCAGCTTCACCAGCGGCACTACGACAGCGATACCAATTCCATGCCGGAAGGAAACCTCAAGAACTTACCCGCCTGGAATAAAAGCGACACCCCGGCGCTGGAAGTCACAATGGAGCAGCCGGAAAAGGTGTATCTGCGTGGGCAGGTCTACGACACCTACACCGGCACCGGCTGGAAAGCAGCCGATACCGAAGAAACCGCCCAATATGAGGACCTTTTCTATTGGCTCTATGAGGCGGGTTTCTACGGCCAGAGTCAAATTGCACTGGCGGATGGCTATACGGAGACGGCCACACCGCTGTCCATGACTATACGAAATCTCTCCGCCTGTTCCGCCCACGGCTACTACCCCTACGCCGTCTACGGCAGCGAAACGCTGGCAGCGGACCGCATCGGGGACACGAATCTGCCCCAGGCAGAGAGCCTGTATTATCTGAAAGGCAGCGTCCCGGACTGGTATCAGATCCAGCGGAACCTCTCCACAGCCCAGGGCCGGGAAAACATCGAGACCTATCTATCCAAGGAGCAGGCCTATGCCGACTATCTCCGGGCCGTGGACCTGCAAATGACCCAGGATAGCTGGGCCGTCCTCCAGCGGCAATTGAAGCTGGACACCCAGACCCGGACCATCAGCGACATCCGCACCATCATCTTTGACTATCTACGGGAAGCCATGACCTACGATGAGACTGCCCGGACCATGAACGGCAGCGGCGACTTCCTACAATATACGCTGGAGCGCAGCGGACACGGCTACAGCGTCCATTACGCCACGGCAGCGGTGCTGATGCTGCGCTACATGGGCGTTCCGGCCCGCTATGTGGAGGGGTATTACCTCTCGGCAGAGGATGCCGCCCGCTACAAGGCCGGTGAGACCATTACCCTGACGGAAGAAAACGCCCACGCCTGGGCGGAATATTATGTCAGCGGTGTCGGCTTTGTGCCGTTCGAGGTGACTCCCGGCTACATAGACGACGAGGAACTGTCCCTGGGCGGCGACAGCCCGGATGAGAATACCTATGAGAACAACACCCAGCAATTTGTAGAGGTGGAGCAGCCAGAGGAGGTCAACGAGCACAAGCAGGACCGATTTACCTTCTCACTGAATGCCCACTACCTACTGCTTCTTCCCTTGCTGCTGATCTTGCTGCTGGCCGGGTGCATTTTCCATCGCCGCAGGGTGTTTCGGAAGAAGATGGCCGCTATCGACGCCGCAAACGACCGGGAGGCCATTGCCATGCGCTATGGCTATGCCGTTTGCCTGCTGCGCCACAGTACGGTGCAGTTCCCGGAGGATGCTGTGGAGGCCGCAGAACTGAATCAAAAGGCGCTGTTCAGCACCCAGGAGATGACCCCGGAGCAGCGCAAGCAGATTGACTCATTTGCCGTGCGTGTACTGGATGCCTGCAAGGGCAGCTGGACAACCTGGGAGAAAATACGGTACAGGCTATGGAACTGCCTGTATTGAAAACAAGGAGGAAGGAAAATGCACAAAAGAGTAATGGCTCTGCTGCTGAGTCTGGTGCTTCTGCTCTCTGCCGCCATGCCGGTCACGGCGATGGCCGCAGAGGAGTACGCCGGTAGCTTTGTGCTTGTGGCTATGAACGCCAACAGCACCATCGTGGAGCCGACCCGTATCCAGTATAAATCTGGGCAAACCATTCAACAGGCGCTGGCGGATTCAGATATTGACTTCGTCGGCCTGGAAAACGGATTCGTCTATGAGATCAACGGCGTTTCCGCCAATTACCTGCTCTATTATGACAAGGGTGGCTATAAGCTGGACGCTCCGGCTTCTTCCGTCAAGGCCCTTTGCTTCCATGTATCTTCGACTTATTCGGACGCAGCTATCCAGCTGATTATCCAAATGGCGGATTACCTGGACATGACCAACCATGTGCAGAATTATCCGGCAGCGGCCAGTGCCTACGCAGCGGCGCTGAAGGGCCTGCGGACGGCAACTGCCGACTCGGCAGGACCATTGCTGAAAAACCTAAAGGCCGCCATTGCCGAATATGCGGCCCTTCTGGACGGGACCAAATACACCGTCTCTGCCACAGCAACCCAAAACGGCAATGCGGTGGAGGCACCGATCCTCTCCCTTACGGATGTCTATGGCAATGTTACCACCGGCACCGGCAGCGTCCAAGTCATCGCCGGCGACTATAAGTTCTGTGTGTCCGACGGCGGATATAACCGCACAGAGGGAACGCTGACGGTCTCCGCCGACGCCCAGGTCTCTGCGACCCTGCCCTACGGCGAGTGGTTCGGCAATATCCGGCTGCTGGATGTCGATCAGGAACCCTACCGCACTGCACAAAACCGTGAAAACCACACGGCGCAGTATTGGATCGAGGATACAGCCAATGCTCTGAGCAGCGTGTATCTGAATGTTGTGATGGGCAATGTTCCGAATACCAAGACCACCAAGCTCCGCACCATTTATACCGGCACCAACGGCAAGGATATGTCGGGCACATCCCGCAGCTGGAACAGCACAGCCACATCCCTTACTTATCTGCTGACCTCTGGCATGGAGGGCAAGACCTTCGCGCTGGAAGCACAGTATACAGGCTCGGACGGCTACACGCAGATTCAGTCCTACGATGTCACCGTGACCCGTGTGCCCACGCTGAAGGCTCTGGCAGCCACGGCGGAGGGGACCAAGCTGCCCCTGGAGTTTGCGCCCAACACCCGGGAGTACAGCCTAAAAACCGTGTCCTCCACTGTGGATATTGACGCCGCACCATTTGGTGAGGATTATACCGTCACCGGAACCGGGGCGGTGCAGCTGACCGGAGACACGCAGGATCACAGGATTCAGGTAACAGCGCCCAACGGGGAGCAGAGCACCTATACCCTCCACATTCAGAAGGTAGCTTCCGTACCGGTGACACTGGCTGTGCCTTCCGGAACAACGGTGCAGGTGATCAATGGAGCAGGCTCCGAGATTGCCCCGGTGGACGGGATCTATCACCTGGTCCCCGGCGAGAGCTATACCTGCATCGCCACGAAGAACACCTGGTATCATACGCAGATCACCTTCACGGCTTCCGGCGGACTGAATGTGTCCGTCCCGGAGCCTGTCACCACCGACTGGCTGACCGATCTGGCATTCTACAACGGCACCTATGCTTCCAGCCGGATCGCCTACGCCGCCGACAAGACCTTCACGGCGGCAGACCACACCTACAACTATACGGTGTCCGACTGCAACAGCTCCGTTGCCATGCAGGCCACGGCAACCGGAACCGTGACGGCGCTGTATCGGACCCAAAGCACCGTGCCGGGGATTCATAATCTCGCACGGATGGAGACGATCACAACGCCTGTCAGCAAAACGGGTCTTGCTCAGAGCCTGACCTACGCTGTGGCCAAGGCCGGTTACGGCCAGACGGTGACGATCCGCATTTCCAAGACAGAAAACGGCACTACCTACTATCAGGACTACGATATTCAGCTGCTGCGGCAGCTGCACCTGTCCAGCCTGACTATTGCCACAAAGGATGAGACACTGCCCTTTGTAACTCCAAAGGGCGCAACGGCCCGCTTTGATCGAGATACCACGGATTATTATGTTAAGGTAGACCGGGAGACCACCGCTCTCTACCTCTCCGGCACCTATCCCAACAGCAGCACAGACACCGCCTGCTGCGGCGGGTACTATGCCAAGGTCAACGGCGTACGCTATGATGCGCTGGCCGGCGCGGAGGCGGTCCTGAACACAGACCTTTATAATGAGGATATTTCGGTACAGGTCTGCCACGCAGATACCGGCAGCATTGAGCTGACCTATACCGTCCATGTTCAGAAAAGTGACCCCATCCAACTGACCATCCAAACGACTCCGGCGGATGCCACGGTGTTTCTGACCAACGACCTGAACGGCAAGCGCATCGTGGAGAAAAATGGCACCTACAGCCTGACCCCCGGTGCCAGCTATTCCTACACTACCACCTGCGCCGGGTACATCGGTCAAACGGTGGAGCACTATACCGCCCCCGACAAGGACGGTACACTGACCATTACGCTAAAGAAGGCTCCAGCCAACGACAAGCTCATCAATTTCGATTCTGCGTGGCCCCACTTACGCCAAAACAATGAGAATAACGGTGTGGTGGACTACAAGACGCCGGTCTACGCCAAGGATGCCGAGCTGTACTGGGCTACCTCCATTGGATCCGGCTACGATGTGAACGCCTGCGGCTGCCCCATTTTGGTGGACGGTGCCATCTACACCTACTCCGGCTCCCGCATTTACAAGGTGGATGCTATCTCCGGCGAAATTCTCATTGATAAGCCCATGGATCACAACTCCAGCTTCGCCATCAACCCGCCCACCTATGCCAACGGCATGATCTTCGTGGGCCTGTCCGACGGCACCATTCAGGCATTCGACGCCAACACCCTGAACTCCCTGTGGATCTACCGGGATTCCATCGGCGGTCAGCCCAACAGCTCTATTGTCTATCACGACGGCTACATCTACACCGGCTTCTGGGTAGGCGAGATCAACGAAGCCCATTATGTCTGCCTGAGCGCCACCGACGAGGACCCCACGCAGACGATGGAAGAAAAGCTCCCCACCTGGTACTACACCAGCAAGGGCGGCTTCTACTGGGCAGGCGCTTATGTGTGCGACGACTTCCTGCTGATCGGCACGGATGACGGCGCTTCCGGCTACACCACCGGCAAGCCCAGCCTGCTGTCCTTTAACCCCAAGACCGGCGAACTGCTGTCTTCCTACAAGATGAATGTGACCGGCGACATCCGCAGCTCCATTACCCATTACAACGGAAAGTATTACTTCACCAGCAAGGGCGGCTACTTCTTCGAGGCCACCGTGGACGAAAAGGGCACCATCGAGGATGTCCGCACCTTGAAGCTCTATAACTACGATGACGACCCGGCCAATCCCGCCATGTCCACCTGTACGCCCACCATTTACAATGGCCGCGCCTATATCGGAATCTCCGGCACGGCGCAGTTCGGCGCATACAGCGGCCATAACCTTACGGTCATCGACATCCCCAACTGGGAAATTGCCTACACGGTACGCACCCACGGCTACCCCCAGACCAGCGGCGTTCTGACCACTGCCTATGAGGAAGAGACCGGCTGCGTCTATGTGTATTTCTTCGATAACTTCACCCCCGGCAAGCTCCGGGTGCTGGAGGACAAGCCCGGTCAGACCGAGGTTTCTCTGAAAACCATGGAGACCTATACCGCCAGCGGAAAAACGGAGACCTATACGACGCCCTACAACATCTTCACTCCCAGCGGCGCGCAGGCCCAATACGCCATTTGCAGCCCCATTATGGACGAGTACGGCACCATCTACTTTAAGAACGACTCCGCCTACCTAATGGCCGTGGGCAGCACCATTGAACGCATCGAGGTCACGAAGCTGCCGGATAAGACGACCTACAATGTGAAGGATACTTTCGATCCCACCGGTATGCAGGTAACGGCCTACTACGCCAACGGCAAGACCCGTGATGTGACAAAGTATGTGACCTGGTCGAAAAATCCGCTGAAGGCCAGCGATACCGATTTCCAGATCACTTTCCCCTACGCCATGTACCAAAACCGAGAAAACAGCGAGACCCTGGAGATGGAATACGGCGTCCACTGTGACAAGCCCATGACCACCCTGACCCTGACGATTGGGGACCAGTCCGAGGTCAAATACGGTGATGTAAATGGGAATGGTAAAATCGATTCCACGGATGCCGCCATTGTCTACCGTTATGCAAATGGAAAATATCAGTTGTCTGCGGATCAACTTTTGGCAGCTGATGTAAATGGTGATGGTGTCGTGAACACGACGGATGCTGCATTGATCTACCGTGTAGCAAACGGAAAGCTGTCAAAGTTCCCGGTGGAACAATAAATCATAGTGGTACACGGAAATAACCCGGATATGAAATGACCTCCCCAGCTTGCCCACCGTGCGCATTGTACGGTGGGTAAGCCGCACTGACGGCAAAAAAACATTTCTGCAAGGAGAAGACGCCTATGAAAAAACATTCCATTGCGCTGCTGCTCCTGCTGGTGCTGCTGACCGGCTGCGGCGCAAAGACAGAGGAGGCACCATGGCAGACCGCCTACCGTGAAACGGGTAAATATCTACAAGAGCAAGATGCGCTTTCCGCAGGCTCTGTTGGCGGCGAGTGGGCGGTGATCGGCCTGAGCCGTGCCGGACTTCTCAGTGATGAGACTGCGCAGAGCTATGAGCAGACGGTAGAGGACTATGTCAAGCAAGCAGGTTCCGTGCGGCTGCACCACGCGAAATCCACTGAGAACTCCCGCGCCATCTTGGGCCTGACGGCTGCCGGATATAATGCCGCCAACATGGCGGGCGTTGATCTGACGGCGGGCCTAACCGACATGGCCTATCTGCGGGCACAGGGTACCAACGGCCCCATCTGGGCGCTGATCGCGCTGGACTGCCATGGCTACGATATTCCCCAGTGCGCCGATGGCGAGGAGCAGACCACCTGCGAGGGACTGGTGGCGGAGATTCTCTCCTATCAGTGCAGCGACGGCGGCTGGGCGTTGATGGGCGACGAATCCGATGTGGACATGACCGCCATGGCCCTGACATCTCTGGCCCCTTATCAGGAGGAGACAGACATCAAGGCGGCAGTTGACGCGCCGCTGACCTATCTGTCCGATGCCCAGCAGGCCGATGGCGGCTTCATGAGCTGGGGCGCGGCCAACAGCGAGTCCTGCGCACAGGTCATCGTGGCTCTGACGGCGCTGGGCATTGATTCCGCAGCGGACAGCCGCTTCGTAAAAAACGGCGCGTCCCCGCTGGACGGCCTGTGCGCCTTTGCCTGCGAGGGCGGCGGCTTCCGTCACAGCGATGAGGTATGGCTACCGAGCAGGGCTTCTACGCACTGGCCGCCTGCGACCGCTTCCGGCAGGGCCAGACACGCCTGTTCGACATGACGGATATTGAGGTGAAGTGATATGCGGCGATCCAAACCTCTGTGCACATTGCTTCTGGCACTGCTCCTGCTGACCTGTGCCGGAGGGAAAACCGGCTCCTGTAGAGCCACAGGACAGCGATGTGGATGCGGACACAAAGTATACCTGCATCATATCCATCTCTTGCGAGACGATCTTGGACAATATTGATAAGTGCGTTGAGAGCAAGAAAGCCCTTGTGCCGGAGGACGGTATCATCCTTCCAGCCACAGAGGTAACGTTCAGCGACGGCGAAAGTGTCTACGATGTACTGCAGCGTGTCTGCAAGGCAAATAAGATACACATGGAGTCCAGCTTTACGCCGGTGTATAACAGTGCCTATATCGAGGGTATTCACAATCTGTACGAGTTCGATGTAGGGAAGCTCTCCGGCTGAATGTATGCCGTCAACGGATGGTTTCCTAACTACGGCTGCTCCCGCTACCAACTGAATAACGGCGATGTGGTGGAGTGGTGCTATGCCTGCGATCTGGGAGAAGATCTCGGCAGTGGTATGGGAGGATAATGGAGGCACCAGAATATAGAGAACGCTGATATAGGAAGCGGAGTTCCCGGAACACATTGGCCTCTGGAGATATTCGAGAGGCCGCCTAACCATGCGACCAGACAACACAACAAAACGGACAAAAAGCCAAGGATGGCCCTTTGCGGCCATCCTTGGCTTTTTGTCCGCTTTTCATTATGCGGATACCAATTTCATTGCCGTGCCCCACCGTTTCTGCCGTTTGCGAGTTCTTCACAAATGACGAAACGGAGGGAATAAAAGGTCCCGTCAAGATTTATGCGCAAAATTGTTTGCAGGCTCCGGCGGAGTGAAGTCAGCCGGCAACGGAGGCGTCGTCCATAACCGCCTCCAAGTGCTTCATGTTCATGTATTTCTTGTTGCCCCACTGGGTGCCCGCCACATGGCGCAGCCGTGCGCAGACCAGCATCAGGGCGGAGTTGCCGTCCGGGAACGTCCCCACCACGCGGGTTCTGCGGCGGATCTCCCGGTTCAGCCGCTCGATCACGTTGTTGGTGCGGATGCGCGTCCAGTGCTCGCTGGGAAAATCGCAGTAGGTCAGTGTCTCCTCAATGCCGTCCTCGACCTTCTTGGCGGCCTCCTTCAGCTTCATGGCGCGCAACTCGGCGACCACGGCCTTCGCCTTCTCGCGGGACGCCTTTTTGCTCTCCTGGGCGTGGATCGCCTTGAGCATTTTTGCCACAATTTTGACCTTGGATTTGGGCACAACAGAGAAAACGTTGCGGTAGAAATGCACCGTGCAGCGCTGGTATTTGGCGTCCGGGAACACCTCGCCCACGGCCTCCAGCATCCCCATGCACTTGTCGCCGACGATGAGCTTCACGCCATCCAAGCCGCGTCCGTGGAGCCACTGGAAGAAGCTGACCCAGCTGGCCTTGTCCTCTTTCATGCCTTCGGCGGCACCTAAAACCTCACGAAAACCGTCCTCATTCACGACGATCGCCACCAAAACAGCAACATTTTCGTACTCTCCGCCCCAGTTGCGGCGCAGGTAAATGCCGTCCACGTAGACGTATGGATAGCGCCCGCCCTGCAAGGGGCGGTTCCGCCAGTCCTCGATGTGAACGTAGGCTTTCTTGTTCAGCTCACTGATGGTAGCGGGCGAAACCTTGCTGCCCCACAGTGCCTCCGTGATGTCCTTCACACGGCGCACGGAGGCGCCTGCCAGATACATCTCAATGAGAGCTTCCTCCACACTGCTTTCCCGGCGGCGATACCGCTCGATGATGGCAGTCTCAAAGGATACGCCCTTGAGCCGCGGCATGTGGAGCGTGACGTCACCGGAGGTTGTGGTGAGATTCCGGTCATAGTGGCCGCTGCGGTAGCCCTGACGGGCCTCGCTGCGCTCATAGCGGGCCGCCTGCGTCAGGGACTCCGCCTCCTTCTCCAGCAGCTCGTTCAGGGTTTCCTCCACGCTGCCGCGAACCAATTCCTTGATTTGGCCCTTGATTACTTCCTCGTTTAGCTGTACAATTTTCTCGGACATAGTTTGCTTGCTCCTTTCGAATGTTTGTGTGGTAACTTCATTCTACCAGAGCCTGCAAGCTATGTCTTCTTTTATGCGGTTTTCAATTTGCGCAAGTTATTGTACATTATCGAGCATCTGTGGCGACCTTTGTACGTTTCGGACGGAGTAGTAAATTGAGTAGTATGACAGGAGGCCCTATGCCATTACCCGGCATGGGGCCTCCTGATTGTCCTACCCGTCATTAACTATCTGCAGAATCTCAGCTTCAGCGATCGTAAAGCCCACACGAGGATAGGTATCCAGCGTGATACTGGGTAAATATTAAGTTTCCTCGTAACTTACGTGAATTTCAACATTGCTATATTTTGCGCGGAGCGCAGGATAGATGCAGGAAATGCACAAATAAATCAGAATACCAATTACCTGGAACATCTGAATGGTCAAGCATTCATAAATTACGAACACTGCGGCCACAAATGCGCCTAAGAAGCACAAGGAACGGTATAGGTTGTCATTTATATGGAATTGAGAATGTTTCCATAGTTCGGGAATCTTTTTTGGCATATTAATGATGGACAAGCATAGGACTACTTGCACACAGTTACCAAAAATATTACTGATATTCGCAACATCACTGACATTGATCCCGCTTAAAATTATGATAGAAGCAACGATGTAAATAGTCGCGATGATGTAATGCGGCGTGCCGAATTTGTCATTCCTTTTTGCGAGAAATTTAGGCCACCAGCCGTCCTCAGCTGCCTGGGCAATAGGTGCCTGAAGCCATCCAATGCAGGCATTGAGCGAGGTTACTAGAGCGACCATAGCGCCGCCGACCATAAAGAATACATAGAGTGGGAATGGGAGAATATGGTTTGCAACTGTAGAGAGATTCTTTCCCGCAACCTCGGCAACAGGAAAAACACCCGCAGCGACTACGCCAACTCCGATATAGAGCAGAGTTACAAGGCCTGTGCTAAATACGATACAAAACGGAATGTCCTTTTTAGGATTCTTTGCATCACGACTCATATTGATGATTTGGACTGCGCCAATTGTTGCATTAGACAGCACAGACGCAGCGGCCATTACGCCGGTGAATCCCCCAAGGAAAAACTGATGATCATTGAAGTAGTTGGGGTCGATGTGGATTACGCCAAATCCGGTAAATATTAAAAGAGCGATAATTAAAACGCCGACCAAGATAGACTGTACCTTTGCGACAGCCTTTATTCCGATAAGATTTAGCACAATAAATACAGTCAAAATTCCGAAAGCAACTAACCTAGCGTTGATTTCCGGAAAGGCGGATAAGACATAGTCTGCAAAAGAAATAGAATATGTTGCCGCACCAAAGAAATTGCTGATGAATACAACAGAATATAAACCGGCAAACCATTTACCACCAAACAGAGCAGCTTGCGTATAGAATCCGCCGTTCATGCGAATTGTAGCCGCTGTAAAAAAGTGTGGCAGAGACATAATAAGCACAAGGACCGCACTGATAATATAGGCAAATAAAACGGAACGTCCTGTAATTCCAATCGCTATACCTGTCATAGTCATAACGCCGCCGCCAATAATGTTGCCAACAGCCATGGCTACCAATTCTTTGCGCCCCAGGCTTTTTGTCCCATTGGTGTTTGCGATACTCATTTTTTCACACTCCTTCGACATGTTATCTTGAATATGTATCGGTAAAAATCTTTATAGTTCTAGTACGAGGGCTTGATAACCTAAAAGATTTAATTCAAGGTTCGATAAACTGAATTTATCATAGTTATTTAATAAAATCTGTTTTGGTTCACGAGAAAGCATAATCGTGCGGGCGTCTTTTTGATAATTAGCTATGATCAAAATATCCTTATCTCCACTGCGGTAGTAGGCCATAAGATTATGAATATCAGGATGAAAGGGGATAAATTCACCATATGTGAAAGTGTTTGCATAATCAAGGTTTTTGCGGAGTAGAATCATTTTTTTGTAGTAGGAAAGGACTGAGCCGGGTGTGTTTAATTCGCTGGACACATTAATTTCTGGATAGTTCGGGTTTACTTCCAGCCAAGGAGCACGGGAAGAAAAGCCAGCATACGGTTCTGCATTCCATTGCATAGGTGTGCGGACATTGTCACGGTTATATTTGGAAATGATTTCTAGTGCCTCCTCAGGAGAGAAGCCTGCATCAATGCTAACGTAATATTGGTCAATCGCGCTAAAATCATCTATTTTTTCAAGAGGAACGACACCTCTGTTTTCCATACCGATCTCTTGCCCCTGATAAATAATGGGAATTCCTTTCAAAAAGAAATATACGGTAGCAAGCATTTTCTTGCTTTCCAGAGAAAGATCATGGTCGGGAAGATAGCGATTAATACCGCGCGGTTCGTCATGATTATCAATAAAATTTGCAAAAAATCCAATATTTTTTGCGCGTTCTTGGGATGTAAAGCAACAGTCCCGGTAGTTATCGGGAGTCACAGGCATATAGTCAAACCAACCCTTTTCACTCTTGCCGAATACGTTAGGAGCAAAGTCAAACATAGTAGAAAAATATCCATTTTCTCCAATGTAGTCAGGCAAAGAGCCTTCCCGTTCATTACTAACCTCTCCAAGAACAAAAATATCTCTTTTTTTAAATATAAGATCTGACATTTCACCAAGAAATTCGCCGATCCCTTCCACTTCTTTTTTCATAACAGTCAGATCGCACAACCCGTCCGGACGATCTGGCGCATAGTCTTTAAAAGGAAGCTTTTTCTTAATATTGACAATTGCATCTACACGGAACCCACTTAGACCATGGTCCAACCAGAAATTGATAATTTTATAGACCTCTTGGCGCACCTCCGGATTTTCCCAGTTGAGGTCAGGCTGTTTTTTGTGGAATGTATGCAGATAGACTTTCCCCGGATGTCCAGGGAGCTCTGACCACACAGATCCGCCAAAGATACCCCGCCAATTACACGGCAGCTTGCCGTCTTTAATATCTTCTATGTAAAAGTATTTTCCATACTTTCCACCAGGCTCTTGGCAGGCTTTCCGAAACCATTCATGTTCATCAGAGCAGTGATTTACAACCAAGTCCATAATGACATACATGCCTCGTTTTTTGCTTTCAGAAATCAAGCGGTCCATATCGTCCAGAGTTCCAAACGTAGGATCAATGTTATAGTAATCGCTTATGTCATATCCTTGGTCAGCCATGGGGGAGGGGTACATGGGGCAAATCCAGAGAATATCTGCGCCGAGTGATTTTATGTAGTCCAGTTTTTGAATAATGCCTTGGATATCTCCGATTCCATCGCCGTTAGAGTCAAAAAAACTTTTGGGATATATTTGATACACTATTTTGTCATGCCACCATTTTTTCAATTTGAGACCTCCTTTTATAATCTTAGATATACCTCAAGACTTGCCGTGATTTAATAATATCATGCAGCAAAGCAAAAAACTTCACAAATTCTCACAAAATGATACGGAATCTAAATAAATTTGAGCAATAATTCTGGTATTTTGATTTTGATATCTGCCATTTTGATATTTCCAGACATAATAAGATGACAAAGAGGGCTTGCTTCTGATATAATATTTATAAAATCTATCATAGATTTTTGCAACTATTAAACGGTAGATATAAGATTGGTAAGGCATAATTAGGGGGGTGACAACTAAAATGCAATGCGAAGATATAACTTTAAAAGAGAGGCGAATACATGGTACGGAGCTTTTTCCTTGTGGCCTTTATCAAAGAAAAGAAGACGATCCGTTAACTGCTATGCAGTATCATTGGCACGATGAGATTGAAATAATTTATTTCGAATCTGGAAAAGCCAGTATTCGGATTGGAACAGAAATTTATGATTTGACTGAAGAAATATTTTTCTTCGTAAATTCTGGAGAGCCCCATATGCTTACATGGGAAATACCATGTCGTGAATCAGCACTTGTGTTAGACAGTAGAAGCTTTTGCACAGAACAATATAGTAACACGGGGTTAAAAATAGGGTATTTAATTGCCAATGGCAACGTTGTCCTGCCCAGAATGTTGCGACAGGGCAGCCAATGTTTTGAAAAAATAAAGCAGCAATATAAAGATATTGTTTCAGAATTTGTAGAACTAGGATATAGTGATTTGTCTACCGGACAGATTTTAATCAAGGATAAAGGGGCGCAAAACATTATTTATGGGAGCTATATAAAAATTTTAGGTTATCTGTCTGTGGGCAATCACCTCCAGCCAAAGTTTGAGGATCACAATTATGAAATTATTAAAAAAGTGGTAGAGCACATATGGAAATATTACACAAAACGGCTTTATGTTTCGGATTTAGCCAAAATTGCCAATATGAATGAACAGTATTTTTGCAGATTTTTCAAGAAGTATCTGGGAAAAACACCTATGGCATATATCAATACATATAGGCTACAACAAGCTGCATTATTGCTGGAAACAACAGATATTCCCATAACAACGCTGTGTCTTGAATGTGGTTTTAACAATTTAGGTCATTTTTTTGATAAATTCAAATCGTTATATGGAATAACCCCGTTGCAGTTCCGAAAAGGTTGTACAACCAAGTCTCAAAACCGCATTTAGCAAAAAACACGTAAGTTCCTTTCAAACGAGAAACGAGTGATCTTATCAGAGGTTATATCGCATAGTTCCGCCGCAGCTTCCAAGGTCGACTTCTTCTCTTTTCTATAGTACCTCACGTTCTGTCCAAAGTCCTCCTTTAACACTGCCCTCTCCTCCGATACTTTTTTATCGTACCGAATTTTTCCGCTTTCGTACAGGAACGATAGATTCCTCAGCTTGTCGAAAAAGTCTGAGCGCATTCGAGGAATCATCGAGCGAGTTGGCAAAGGGTTCCGCAAACAGGAGATGCCCGAAGTGTATCACCCAGAAGCAGTAGATGATGACGAACTGGACGATCTCATCTTCGAGTATACAACACGCCCGAGTACGAATCTCAAAGAGACAATTCGGGAAATCCGGGGTTCAAAGGATCGCGATGCAGAAAACTATGACAGCGGCAGTCTTTGCGAGCGCGTCCTTCTGAATATGCCGGCCGAAAACTACACCCTGACCGTTAGCCGTCCGACACCCTGACCGCTGAAAACGGACACCCTTTCCGCTGGTCCTACACCGAGGCCGTGGTGCGTGCACCACCACGCCGGTCTACGGACACCGCCCAAATGGTGCACAGCGGCCGGGCACATGGTGCACCCGGCCGCCGGGGAAATTACTCTGTCATACCCATGCGCTTGCGCATTGACTCGCCCTCGATCTGAACCGTGTACGCGTTGTAGATGATCCGGTCGCAGATTGCGTCCGCCAGAGTTGGATCATACAGATTTTCATGCCACTCACTGGTGTCATACTGGGAGCTGAAGATGGTGGACGCCACCTTGTTCCGAGCTTCCACCAGCTCCAGTACATCCCGGGCTTCTGCCTCCTTCAGCGGGTACAGCAGCCACTCGTCCAGAATGAGCAGCTTCACCTTTTTCAGCTGCTTCATATATTCCCGATAGGTCCCATCCCTCCGGGCTACAGCGATCTCCACCAGAAGATCCGGCAGCCGGAGATACCGAACGGCGTCCGCCACACCCAGGGAACAGGCCAGGAATGTCTTTCCAGCACCGGTAGCGCCCAGGATGATCACATTTCGTGCCTCCTGAATGTACGAACAGGATGCCAAGCGGAGGATCTGCTCCCGGTCCAGATGCCGTTAGGCAATCTACTCGATATTCTCCACGCTGGCCTGTGTATCTGCATAGCCGACCTTCTTGATCAGGCCAGTGAGCCGGTTGCTTTTCCGAGCACTCCATTCGGCATCCACCAGCATGGCGAGCCGATCCTCGAAGGGCACATTCCGGAACTGCGGGTCTTCCAGCTGGACAGAAAGCTGCTCTGCCATGACGCCCATGCGAATCTCTCTGAGCTTACGAATCGTTTCGTTACTGAACATTATTTCTTCCCCCTTCTGTAGTACTCAGCACCACGGGTAAACCTGTGGGCCTTCTGAGGCACAGGTTCTGGATCCACATCTTCCGTCTGAAGCAGGTCCTGCTCAGACTTCAGAATAGCCTGTACACTTTTCAAGCTATGAGAAGGGGTGAAGGTCAGAGCTTTTCGACAGGCGTCCTCCAAGCGGACCACAGAATAGTGGTCAGACAGCTTTAGGAGGGCCATGCAGGATTTGTAACCCTGCTGCTCTACCTTGTGAGCAGTAAGGAATACTCGCACAACAGCGGCAGTATTTTCGCCAATAGAGGACGCCCAGCGAAGGAACCGTTTACTGTTCCATTGGAGGTAAGCGGTGTGCTCCGGAGGCATATGCTCCTCAAGCATACTGTACTGATTGGGGCGGCCATACAGCCGAAGGTGGGAGGCCACTCTGGTACCGCAGAAATAGATTTCTACAGCGGAGCCGGTGAGTCGTACATCCACTTTCTGTTTGATGTATTCGTATGGGTCCGAATAGTTCATGCGATCCACTGAAATGTGGTAGTTATATTGCACCGTGGCCGTTTTCCATTCTGCCAGCTCAAACGGATTTGGCGGTAGCGGCAGAGGGAACAGCTTTTCTTCCTCAAAGTCAGAGGCTCTGCTGCCATCTTTCTTCTGAAACGGCTTGTGGTTGAAGTCAGCCAGCTTTTCCCAGATTGCACGATTCAGTTCATCCAAGGAGAGAAACTGACGGTTTCGCAGCGCAGCAAGGATCCAAGTGGATACAACGCCAACGGAGCCCTCCACGAACGCTTTGTCCTTCGGTGTCCGTGGACGGGTGGGGATAATTGCGGTGCCGTAATGCTCCGCCATTTCCTGGTAGGCTTTGTTCAGGACGGTCTCCGTGCGGGTATTCTTGATGACGCCGGTCTTGAGATTGTCCGGGGTCAGGATTCGGGTGACTCCACCGAAATAGTTGTAGGCATGAACATGAGCTGTGATCCATGCTTCCTGCTTCATGTCGAGGAACGCTTCCGTATAGGCGTAGCCGCTGTACGGAAGCACTGCTACAAAGAGATAGGCGGGCAGGCGCTCGCCGGTGTCCGTGTCCGTAATCCCAGCGGTCTGACCGGCCCAGTCCACCTGGAGGTTCTCACCGGGCTTGTGCTCCAGGTGCATGGTCGCTTTCGTTTTGTGAACATAGTCGGCGTAGTACTTGTTGAACTGCGTGGACTTGTAGGGGAGCTCACCGTTTTGGCGGCACCGTTCGCAATACTCCACCCACAGCAGGCTGAGCGTGACGCCGCTCTTCTGCATTTCCTTGTGGACCCACTCGTAGTCCGGCATACTGTACTGCTGCCCCATAGATGCGGCAGGGTACAGCTTACGGGCCACTTCCTCAGAGCTAAGGTTCTTCACCGCATTCCACGAGAGGCCGCTTTCTTCAGCCTTGTGCAATGCCGTGATGACGGTGCTCCGGGCGCAGCCACAGCTCTCGGCGATGCGCGTTTTGTTGAGACCCAGACTATGAAGTCTGATGTTCTCTTTGTAGTTGGTCATTCTACCAGAGCCTGCAAGCTATGTCTTCTTTTATGCGATTTTCAATTTGCGCAACTTATTGTACATTATCCGCATTGTTCTTCCCACTCTTCGTATGCCTCACTATCAAGGTCATCTGGTTCCTCGCATTCTAGGGTGCCTCGCTGGGCGCGAAGTTCATCCAGACGTTCCTCCAACTCATCGTGAGTCATGCTTTCATAATCCTCGTCTTCACCCACATTCACAGAGATTTCTACATCTGGATTGGTCTCAGAAAGAACTGCGGCAAGTCCAATGATGCGCTCGAGGTCACTCACTTCGCCATCGTGGTTAAAATCGAATAGATCCATATGTTTCTCCTCCTATAAGGTACGTTCCTTTGTTACAGTACGCATCATAACAGGAGCCTTGTCCAATAATACGGACAAGGCTCCTTCTGAACAACAAAAGAAGTGGAGCACCCCAGGTACTTCACTTCCTTTGCTTTGTGTTAGATTTGTAGAAATAGATAAAGACAATTTCGTTAATTTGCTTCTCTTTCAAAACAAGGAAAATACCCTTGTTGGCTAAATACTTCCGCTAATCATTCGGTCAGTTTCCCGAGCAATCCAGCTAAGAGTGGTGCTTCCAAATTCATATTCTCGCGGATAATCCTCACCGGTAACGCAGGGTTTTCACCGCGACCAACTTCTGTTACAGTACCACTTTTGAAGTGCAGAAAAATACGATATCCCTGATCAAAGAGATGTGTTGAAAGGAAGCAGGACTGATCCGTGTGGATGAATGCCACATGATGATGGATCGCACGCTGCGTCTGGTAATAACCAATGAAGAATTCATGACCTCTCGGCAGATTGCGTGGCATCGCCCAATAATCCTCATACCAATGGTATTCCATCTCTCAGCCCTCCGTTTCTAAGCAGACCTTCAGAATTAGCTCGTGCATACAATCAAAGATTTTTTGAGAGCACTGCGCACCTTTGGAACGCTATATCTGAGATGCTCACACTTGCCATTTTCGATTGTAACGCTGATGAGCTTATCATTGATCCAGCCCTGCGTGCGAAGTGGCACATCGACTTGATATCGGCGCATGATGTGATTGACAATGGAATAAGTGCTGGAATCATAGCGGCTTTTGTAAAGGCTGATAGGTTCATTTTTGAGCGTACCGCCGCCACGAATAGTGCGAATGGCCAAGTCAATCATCTGCTCAGCCTTGCGGTTCCGTTCTTCACAGAAAGCGCGATCTTGTTCTTCCTGCTCGGCTTGCCGCTTGAGCGCTTCCTCCTGCTTATACGCACGATACTTAGTTCTCAGCGCAAGGCAGGACGGGATCTCATCCAGAATGAGGGCCCCAACGAAGTCGGGGAAACTCTTGCCGTCACTTTCTTTTGCGTCGAGAAATACAGCGACATGCTGATCTAAAACACTCTTAATGTAGTTCGCCTGACGAGCAGAATCATTACCAAGCTCTATGATCTTTTCCGTCTCGCGTGCCATCGCTTCCGTGAAAGATCCTGTGCCTGCGGCACCAGAATCCCTCAGGTGTTTGAAATATTCCTTTCTGCCTTCTTCGGAACCATACAAGGCAACCGTTGCGGGAAGTAATCCACAATGATTCACCAAGGCATAGTCCGTCATCCGGAGGGGAACCAGATGGTCATTGACCTCCACATGGAGAATGTACGCATCGTTTGCGGCTCTCGGATACTCAAGATCTGGCTTGCCATCGCTACGCCAAAGGCGGTACGACACGGCGCCGTTAGAAACCTCACGCTCCAGAACTGCTCTCATCCGTTTCTTTTCCACATTATAGTTGCCATCATAGAATAATGGCGTCATCAGCTTTGCTGTACCCATCATTTACCTCCGTATCTTATTTGTCCTGATCTGAAATGTTCTTGAACTCGATGAGCTGTGTGTAGTCATCTGCATTCCCGTCACCATAAACGATGGCCTGAAGGAGACACTTCTCCGGAGAGTATTCAATCCATGCGAGACAGATCAATCCCTCATTGAAGACGTCGTTCATTCCTTCGCCACGAAAAGCAACCGAAATGCCAGGGTAGTCGGGATCCGCTTTGATCCCGACTACCAGCTCCCCCAATGGGGTGCGTACAGTCAATTCGTCATTCTTCATGGTTCACCTCCGTTGCAGGGGTGAAGCTCGCGAACTCCGTTTCCACGTTCGGTCGATGGAGGCTCAAATCCATGAGGTCTATACAGCTGTAGCAAGGTTCCTCCACGGTCATTTTGTTGCGATGGAGGCAGCGAATGCATGGCGGTCGATCAACGATCCTACCGTCCAGCAATTTCTCATAGAAGCCTTTCACGGTACACCTCCATCAGTCATTCTTCTGACCAAGTAGGTCAATCGAAAGCCTGTCTTGAACCGTCACACCGCAGCGCTTCTGGAGGAAACCCTCTAAAAAACGCAGCGCAATGAGAGCCAATGCGGCATCATCCACATCCGGCCCGACAGGTCTTACTTTCGCCTGACGCGGAATCGGGTGCAGGTCAAGAGAAGCCATGAGGGCTACATCTACCTGCGCCATCTCACGGTCTGTCAGGTGGCCTTCAAAGTCACCAAGACGGCTGACATCGACGGAAGAGATCTGCTCGCAAAGTGCGGTCGAGCGCTTGCCGGCACTTTCAATCCGCACATACGTTGGCATAGGCTTTTTGTACTGGCAGGTCAGGTACACGACTTCTACAACAGGGCTGTGCTCATTACACAGCGGATTAGAGACGATGATGGCCGGCCGACCAGATCGCTGCTCGGATCCGACCGTTTCGCTCGGATTGACATAGAAAATATCGCCACGATTGATACTCATAAACGTATCGTCCTCTCTTTGATCATAAATCAACATCTTGCTCGATGGAGTAGAAGTCTTCATCACAGCGGAAGCACTGACAAGTGTATTCTGGAATGTCACTCAAGAAGAGTGGATCTCCGCAGCGAAAGCAGGTACCGACGCTCTTTCGGAAGACCATATCTTCCATCTCGTCTTCGGTTACACCATGCTCACGCAGGTACACCTTTGCCGCTTCAACACCTGCAAAGAAGATCACTTCATCTGCGTCGTTCTTCAGGTATTCAAGCCCATTCAGGGATATCCCGTTGATGTACCGGCCAACAATGACAGGATCGGATGAACCATCTGACAACTGCGTTTGCCGATTGAGAATGGGTATCCCCAATTTCCGCGCTCTTCGGATTTCCTCCTTCATGCCACTACTGATGCGGTCGCCATAGATGACCAAGCGATCACACAGGGCAAGCAGGCTTGCGCCAAAAGATAGGGCAAGTGCTCGTTCTTCCGGGTTGGAATCGTCAAGCAGATAAGGTAAATAAGCGTGCGGGGCAACTGCGCGGCAGCCGAACTCCCGCTCACACATTGCCATATACGTGCGTGCTCTTTGGGCATTCACCATGATCTCAGCCCGCGTAGGGGCAGAGAGGGGCGAGCACACATAGGTAAGTGCCATTCTAAATAGCCTCCTTCATTCATAATGCGAAGGCCCGAAGACGAGGTGCTATTGCAACTCTCGTCTCCGGGTCTTCTTCAAAAATCAGATATGGCAATCGACGATGGCAAGGAAGTCATCATCTTTCGCCTCATTCATGAGCTTCTGGATCTCATCGTTCCAAACTCGCTCGTCCTTATCGTTGCTGGAGATCCCGAACCAGCCCATGTCACCGGAACCAGCCCACTCTCCATTGCGATCAATGAATGCGTAAGTGTGGCACATGTATCGATCCAAATCGGTAGCGCCTTTCCGAGCCTTATACTCATCCAGAGTTTCACCTTTCAGATACAGCATTTCGCCCCAGGCTGAAATGCCCTCATCAAGGATCCTGCACAGAGGGCCGAAATCGGTAATGTCTTTGGTCTCAAATGCTCTTACACACTTCTGATACCGTTTCTCGACCGTATCGACAGCGATCTTACGCATGACATCCCAACAGATATCCTTCTTGCGCGCGGCATCGGCATACTGATACCCCTCAGGAGGAGTGGCAGATTCGCCATCATCGTCTTTCGCAGAAGGAATGCAGTCCTGCAGCCCTGCCGGAACTAAGAATCGATTTGGGAATCTACCGCCGATCTGCCACCAGTCCCATTTCGCGTTTGGGTTGCAAGTGTAGCCCCATCGTCCATCTGAAGCCTTCACAAAGCCGCGATGTTCATCACAATAAGCCTCGAATGAGGGATACCACGATTTGACGGGGTAATCTGTCACCAACTCCAGCGCGTTGGACTCCTCCGTCTGGAGTTTGCTCTTTCGGTCCCGGTTTGGGCCGAACGCATAGATCTTGTCTTCCTCAACGAAGAAGAACTTGTTGAAGGCATCATCGTAAATGGAGTGGATGCTGCCATCCGGGAACCGGACGACACGCATGGTGTCATTCTCAAAGTCGGCTTTTGCCTCTTCCGTGCGATCTTCGAATTCGCGGTACTTCTCTTCCTCTGTCTGTTCATCGAAGGGTGCCAGAACAGGAATCAGGTGGTCTTCCAGATTATTGGCATGGATGTTGTTGACAACGCCATCGTCAGGAACAATAACACAAACAGAAAAGTGACTCATAATTCAGTTCTCCTTATAATCAGATAGTATTTTGCGGATCCGGGCAAAGCGCTTTTCAATCGCTTTGCGACCGACTCCGCATAGTTCAGCAATTTCACGATTGGTGTAGCCCTGGTTGCGGAACTGAATCGCCTCAAACTGCTTATAGGTGAGGTTATCTTCGATCACGCACCAGAGGCCATCATCAATCGGAGCAATTTCAGGTGCAGGGATCTCACAATAGAACTCGATTGGGATTTCCTGCGGTTTTCCGACTTGATCTCGTGCATAGTTCGATAGCTCTGAACGCAGATGGTACCAAACCACCGTGGAGAAGCTGTACTTACGCAGCGCCTCCTCCGACAGGTAACGTACCACCACTTTCAGATACCGATTAGCCAGGAGGTCGTAGTAGTCATCCCCAAGGCTGTGCTTTGCCATGAAGTCAAGAAGGAGACCATGATGCTCCTCTGCAAAAGCCTGCTGCTCGGGGGTGAGTGGCTTCATATCCTTTCACCACCTAACCTCTTATCTTCGCAAGCCCTTCTGCGCACTTGTAGTATTCAAGCGCGGCCAGGATCACCTGTCTCGTTTCCTCCGACCAACCTCGGATTCGGAATTGTTTACGAACCTCATCTTTATCAACCCGCGTCTCACTCATGTGCTCGATGCTGTTTTCAAAAAGCTCAACAAACTCCTCAGCTCTATTGATTTGCGGGAGAAAAACATGATTATACTCTTGGGCCGTCATGTTCCATTTGCCTCCTATTCATCCGCGTCATCTTCTTCGTCATCGGAGAAACGGTTGAAGATTTCATCATATGCGCTATTAACAGAGCAAAATTCGCAGCCATCAGATTCACAGTGCCCTTTGTTGATTTCTTGTCTACAGTACTTACTGAAGAGTTCGCGAAACGCTTGCATTTCTTGTTTATTCATCATCAGATACTCCTTTTCTTTCAGGCTGGCTTCTGCAGAACAGCTTGGATCCCGACCAACTCGTCATACTTGCCACGGTCGATTGGCCGGAACTGCTGCTCGCGAATGAAGAAGTACAGGCGTACCGCCATCACGAGATACTCCACGAGATCGACGTAGAATGCCGCCAAATTCGTGTAGTCGTAATCCGGAGTAAAGCGATCCATAGCAAGCTGATAATCGACCCAGTAGGGATTACTCTCCTGATAATAGGAGCAGTTGCCCGCAGCGTCCTTCGGCTGCTCTCCAAGCACGTCATCCGAAAACCAAGAGGATGTCGAACTGACTACCATCGCAAAGACCTGTTCCTCCGTCTGCCGGCACATGAAGCCCGGCAAAGCGGATATCATGACCAGAAGCTTTCGGAGCATTGTTACGCGGCACTCGAGCTCTTTGAAGAGCCAATAGTAGCGGGAATCCGTCTGATTGAAAGACTTGGAAAGAGCAAGGGACAATCGCTGCTCATAGTGTCTTTGAAGGTGATGGAGAAGATCGACTCCGAAGTAGAAATCCATCCTATTGCACCCCCAGCCTCACGTCTGGGAGCGGGCCGTTTGTAAGCTGCTCCCTCGTGATTCCGAACACGCGAGTAAAGAGATCCATGTACCGCTCTTGAGCCGGTTGGCTTAGCATGTTGTTGGGCGAAATGATCGCCCACATCGCAAGCTCCTCCTCCGGAACGGAGAATGGATCTTCCCGCTAGGTACCATAGTTGTACACTGGCTTTGGCGGTTCGGATGCGCGCTTTACTTCATTCGCGTCAAGATCAGCTTGCATTTCTTATCCAAAATGACGTCGAGAAGATCTCGGCGGATGCCGCGCTTTTCATACTGAAGCATCAGATCTTTGACCTTCTGAAAAGCATGCAGTTTGATATCCAGCAGACTGCTTGGCTGCTGTGGATCAACAAGCAGTTCACTGATGGCTAAAACAAGTGAAAAGTCCCAATTTGAGATCATGGCTTATGCACCTCCTCTACGGGGCAGGGGAGTGCCGAAGCACTCCCCCTGCAAAAAACGGTTATTTCCTCAAATAAACACAATGAACGCAAAGTCAATTACCCCATTCTCATCAGCGTGTGTATAGCAGGTATAGCCGCCATCGCCGAAACCGGACGATGAGACCGCACCATAAGGCAACACGCCGGCTGACATCTTGCTGAGTGTGATGTCGCACACATGGCGATACCAGAGATCACCAATAGCGAAACCCGGTGCAGGCAGTTCCTCAAAAACCGTATCGTTCTGATAGAACGCATCATCAAAGAACCCTGCCTGTCCGGAATCAACGCCGACCTCAAATGACTGCTCGACACATTTGCACGCCACTTTGCGCACTTTGCCTAAGCGGATCACATTGAAATCTGGACCAGTATCCTTATGACGGACGGCAAGGACGGCACAGCGTGTGCCCCATTCGCCTTCATCCGTCTTCAGGACGCCTGCCTCCCAAGTCCCGAGCTTGCAATGGTCAACGGTGCCACAGCACCATACATCGCGCTCGTAACAGGGATCGCTGACACGCATGACTGGAGAAGTCATCTCAAACTCGCCAAGGTCGATAAACTCGCAATTTCTCTTCATGCCTACTGCACCTCCTTACTGCTGCGCCGCCGCGCGCTGCTCACTCAGCAGCTTTCTGGCGTCGCGAATCAGCTTCGGGCCGTAAGTCAACTCCCACGACTCAATGAATCGTGTCGTGCGGTAGACAAGATTGAAGAAGTCCAGATCGTTGATGTTGACATACACAGAGCGCTGCTTTTTGTAGGTACCCGACTTGATGTGGGTGCCGCCTGTTGCGGTTTTCTCTTTGACAGCGCGTCCATTTTCCACGATGACGCACCAAGGATAATTCCTGGGCTTTCCATCGGTTCCAACCGACGCGCGCTTGACCGAGAGCTTTGTCACCGTACTCAGCCCATGCTCGTCCGGCTCACCGAAGATCTTATCCTCCGTGAAGTCGAAGCGATCCAGATCGTTCTGCATTCTGCTGAGAACGAAGGGGAAAAATCCAGGGGAGAGATTCGCTGTGACACGAACGGTCTTGTCGCCAGTACCGTTGGAGTAATCCTGCAGCACAACACCAATGCAAGAGTAGGCACGGATACCATCCGCCTGCTCCTCGCCCTGGGCATGCATATGAGCATAGTACTCGATCGGTGCCGGCTTGAGCTTGTCCGTAAACTCGCAGAGCTTCTTGTTGGTCATGTAGATCGCGATCTGGTTTTGAATGCGATTATCTTCCATTTTCAGGTATCCTCACTTTCTTCACATGCGTAGAATTCATCCACATAGGTTGCGTCCGGAATGAATTCCTCAGAAGTCACTTTGTCGCCATCCACCGTGATCGTGTAGAAGGACATGCCGCCCTCGACCACAGCGAACATCTTGCCATCGAGGTGATAGCCAAGCTTCGAGAGCCACTCAGCAATGCACCCGATCCAATCCGTGATGTAGTAGGCCTTTTCAGCCTCATTCCACCCAAGATAGGAGTGTCCGTTGTCAGGATCGTTCCGAAGCTCCAGATCACAATAAAGGCTCGGGCAGGGGCCGGGCGTCATATTCATGTCACGCTCATCTGTGAGCCCTTCCGCATGGCGTTCGTCCAAACAGATGCGGCGCGTGAGATCCCTCGTATGGATGGGCAGGAAGAATGCACCATCCTCTCCAAAATCTCCATCACCAAACAGCGTGACAGCTTTGCGCTCTTCCAATGTTGGGAAAAGGGCTTCCAGTATTTTGCCATCACGCTTCATATGCCGGATGCCGAGAAACTGACGAAATCTTCCCGCCAACGGTTCTTTCAGACAAGGGGTAATGCGGATGGCACCTGTAAAATCGGTATAGGTTCCCATAATGCGCTGCTCCTCTTCTCAAAAGTGATAGTCGAGTGTCCCACCAAAATAAAAGGACCCGCTGAGATCAGTCTCGCGAATCCAATCATCCAGTGTCTTCAGTTCGCCTTGGAAGTAGATATAAAAGCTGAACTTATCGTTGAAGCAATCATTCAGCTTATACATGGCCATGCCGATATCGTACTTTGTCTCTCCAACAAAAGCGCCCAGAGAGATGCCAGTCAGCTCACACACCTTATCGAGGAACGTGTGGTAACTTCTTTCAAAGTGCATCTGCTTGGCCTTCGGCCTGAATGTGAAGCTCTGTCCATCCTCGGCGACATCCACATAATTTCCAACACAACTCAGGAACCACTTGATATCGTGATCTCGATCTGTATTGGCGTCTGTGTAGTCAGCGATCGTGTTGCAAAACCATTCAGGGATGGAAGCCTCAGAAATACGCTCTTGCTTCAAATCGGGCTCTTTGCTGAGCTCGATGATCCTGCTATGCATGATGCAGCTCCTCCTTAATCAAAATGATCCATGTGCTTTGAGATAAACTCGTTTGCGTAGTAGCAGATGAGATTGACCAGCATGCCGATCGCCAGATACGACTCCTTATCGCAGTTGAGCGTTTTGAGTACATAGACGCGTGCACGATTGCGGCGGAAATCATTCTGATCTTTGCTCCAGCTACCATACAGGTAGATGTCACCGTAGATCCCTTCGCTTTCACCATAGGACACATCACCCAATACGCCGAATTCGGCGCGGTAGAGTGTGCCGTCCTCACAATCTCTGAGAATGAGATCGTAGTCGAGTACGCAAATCTTGTTGTACTGCTCGAAATAAGGATCAGCTTTCGCCAACTTGACAGTTGCGTCAAATACATCTTTTACCGTGAAATACTGTTTGCCTTCAGCCATTGTCTTCACACCCTTCCTCTTCGGACATATCCATCACAGAAGGCGGCGCCTTCCGGTAGTCAGGATTGCTTTTGAAGATGCAATGAGGGTTATCACAGAGGTCACCAAGGTAGCACGGGAGCTTGTCTGCTTCCTGATAGAATGGATGGCAGTAATAGCCGATCTGAGCTTCTACCGCGTTGATAGCGCCCTCTACAACATTGGCAATCATCTCATCGTCCCGTTGAGGAATGGATAACTCGAACTTCCTCGGCGGCGCCGATTTGGCCGTCAGGGCTACGATGAGTTCGTAGGCGGCATTATTGATCACGTCTTTCTTGGCCTTGCAATACCAGTCGAAATCCACTGGTTTCTTCACATGTCTCCCTCCTTTGGGCCAGTCTGTAAGAAAGCGCAATACTGATTTTTGCAATCTCCAGTCTGATAACAAGGAATACTGTCGCTGTAGAATGGGTGACAGGTGTGTCCAGCCTTTTCTTGAATGATCTCCTCCGCTGCATCGACCAATTCGCCGATGATTTCCATGTTCCAATCCGGAACGGCAGGATCATCTTCTTTCGGCTCGTTGTGATCTTGCGCGGTCATGGCGCAGATTAACTGATACGCAGCGTTGTCAATCGCATCATTTCGGTTGCACAAATAGTCTTCAAAAGATATCATTCGTAGGTTTTCCTTTTCATTTAGTGTGGGAGGCTACGCACGATCAGGTTCGTCAGCATCACCGGCAGTTCTTGGAGATTGGTGATGTCCAAATAGCCATCACCATAGATCCGCTCAATTCGCGGGAGGTCTTCACCAATGGCTGCCGCGTAGATTTTGACACCTTTTCGCGCATACTCCAGTTTGATCCCACGCAGATCAGCTTCTGCTGCAGATCCGGAGTAACCGTCATCATTTGGCTGCCCATCGCAGATGATCATGAGGATTTTTACCTCAGATGTCTGCTTAGAGAGTTTTTCCGCCACAAAGCGCAACGCGGCACCGTCGCGGTTACAGTCTCTGGCACTCATGTCCATCAGCCGATAGCGGTTATTCTTATCGTAGGTATCGAAATCCGAGTAGGAAAACAGTTCAACATGTGAGCTCCAGGCGGTATGACCAACGACCAGCAGCGGGATGCCAAGCGACTCGCAGAAGTCCTGGATCACAATGGCAGTTGCTCGGGCTCTGGTAATGCGGTCATTTGAACACATAGAGCCACTCTCGTCGATGAGCAGGCCAACGGAAAGGCTGATCGGCTCCGTCGGGAGCCGGGAGTTGTAGAAGATGCGTCCGTCAGTCCGGTGCAAGGCGTGCTGATTCAGTCGCTTGCCGATCAGAAGACCGGTCTGCTTGCCGCCCTGCCGCCGATCGCGGAGAGCGGGACTGACACTACGCTGCAATCGCTTGGAGAGCATTAAAAGCTCCGGAGCCACACGGTTATAGCTGTCGATGAGGTCCTGATCCACGCGAGCCATACGATTGACCGTGATGTGGATATTGCGGTGCGCGTTGCCATATCGGATGGAATTTGCCTCACGCTGGAGTTCTTCAGAGAGTTCTTCCTCCAGTTCCTCTGTGACTTTTTCCTCCGCCATATGCTCCAAAAGCCGTTCAATGTCCTCTGCTGCGTGCTCGTAGTCATAGCCGTCATACTCGCTGTTCTGATCCACACCGCCAATGCCGCTGCTTGTGATACTATTCGTCAGATGGGCAGCAATGCGGTCACTCTCTTCCGAAATCACACGCTCGGCCTGTGCCCGGATGGCATTCATCTGCCCAGGATCGGGCGTGAAGGAGCCATTGTTCGGGACAGGTGTCGTCTTCATCGTGAAGTTAGGCGCCGCCTTAGGGAGTTGGCTGGAGAGGTCTTCCTCAACCGCCTGCTTGCCCTGCTGCAATCCATTATCGTCTTCATCATTCCCGCTACCAGACTGGCCAGGGGTAGGAACGCCTCCGGAACCACTACCGCTACCGACTCCTTTCTGCTGCTGAGCCTGCTGTTGCGCCTGTTTCTGCTTATCTCGCAGAGCGTCAAAGCAGCGCTGCATCATTGGCCAGAGATCTATCAGGATCTTGCTCACGGTCTCACAGCGGGATCTGGCATCGTCGTCGTAGACACACTCATCGACCAGAGGAATGTACTGGTAGAGTTTGTCAATGAACTCACCGGTGTAGCCGGACAGGTTATTGACCTCGTGTGCCCGGATATACTGGATCAGGAGGTTGAGTACGATACTGTGGTCATAATACTTGCGATTGATCATCTCACTGATCTCCGGCACGGTATCCGCGAAGCGCAGGTTATTGAGTGCGATCCCTTTGGCGGGGGAGCCAGGAAACTCATAAGAATACCTGGCATCCACATATCCGTCTTCCAAGATGTTCTGCAGCGCATGCGCCACACTCATGATGACCTGGTAAGGAACCGTGTCGGCCTCATCGAGAACTGCTTCGAGGATGTCGCCTGCATGGAGCTTTTGCATACTGTCCAGACCGTCAGGCATCTTCGGGTAGAATTTACCCTTCTCCAGTTTGCTGAAGTAGCTGTTCCAAATGCGGTTATCGGTGAACAGGTTGTGTCCACACTCATGCGCATTGAAGCCCTCCAGACTCATGGAGCGCAGCAGTCGGGTCGGTAAGCTCCAGGTGATGTGGTTGCAGGCATTGATATAAATGCCGTGGTAATCCGTAAAAGCCACGGTATCATCGTCATGGTCTGCCACAACACGCACACGCAGCGGCCGCTTATAGCGTTTTGTTGCCGCCTCGGCAAGGTCGGTCAGATAGCCGTTATAGGCTCTTGAGGAGAAGAACTCCTCATCTGATATCTTGCTTTTTGCGTCAAGGATCCGCTTTCGGATCTGTCGATGTGATGTTCTCATACGCAGTTCCTCCGATCACGCCGGGACACTGTCACCGGTGACGGGGATCTCATTGAGCATCGCTGAGAGCGTTTCACACATCTCCTCGAAGGGCTGCTGGGGGTAGAACCAGAACAGGTGCTGCTGGACGCCGGCCACGCTGATGATCAGCGGCATCTTCCCGGAGGGAGGATAGTTCCGCATAGGCTCAACGAGCACGCCAGACGCAGCAGGGCCGAGTGCCATGTCGATGACCCCCTTCACGAGCCTTGCGCCCTCGTCGGAGGTCATGGCCCGATCTGCGGGCAGGTCATAGCAGGCCAAAGCAACCGCAACGGCAAAACGGACAAAGGATTCTCTTTCGACTTTCATCAATAAACACCTCTTTCGTCAAATTGTTCTTGTGTACTGGGGCTCCAAACACGCAGAGATCAGTTCGGCACGATTATCCGGATCCGCAGAGGCAGAGGAAATGATGGTGGACAAGGCTGACTCATACGGGTCATGAGTTACCATGGTGGACAGCACCCAACTCTTGAACTCACGCATACCGCAGCTGCCGTCCGTAATCATGGTCTGGCGGCAGCGCTCAGCGACATCACGCACGACAATGGCCATCTTCGTCGCCTCCTGCTCATCGGTAAAACCGGTGACATTCATGACGCGTTTCACCATCGTGTTCAAGTCGGGAGCTTCCATGTCATAGATCAGATCCATACGGGAAATCACGCTCTGGTTCATGTCGCGACATCCGGAGTAGTCCGAGTTGGTCGTGACTACGATCACCGTATCCGGGTGGCGTTTTACACGCTCTCCGGTGGGCAGAGTGATCACCTGGCAGTTATCCAGCAGAGAGTTCAAGCCGACCAGAACGCCGGGGTTTGCGATACAGGAAGGCTCCTGCAATTCACAAACATAGCCGTGCCGGATCGCCTCAACGAGAGGTGTATCCACATAGCGGATGCGCTGGCCGGGCGTTTCTTCCTTCTCCACCAGATTTCCAACAGCAATCTCGATGAGCTTCTGCAGCACATCGTCTTCTGTCTTCTCCTCGTCGTACTCACCGGTCAGCATCATGTAAACACTGGGCGGATGCATCGTGATATCGGAGATTTTGGGAAGTTCCGTGCAGTTTGAGCCGCTCTGGAAATTACCCGTATCAGGAATGAACTGACCAACCAGGTCGGTGATCTCCGTGTTGGCGCTGCAGGTCATAAGCGTGTAGGGCAGATTGAGCCCTGCTGCGATTGCCTGTGCGCCCATGGTCTTGCCGGTACCAGCCTCGCCCCGGAACAGGAAGTTACGCATTGGCTGGCTGGATGCCGTAGTGACTTTGGCGTGCTCACAGACACGGACGACCTCTTTGGGGATGATGTACCAGTCGGGCAGCGTGGGCACCATTGCCAACTCTCGTGCCGTAAGAGTACGGTTGGAGAGCGCGTACTTGGCTACAAAATCCTCCTTCTGGAAGGAAGACGCTTTCGCCGTAGGTGTCCCGGACATCTGCATGATGGTGAACTCCCCATAAGAGGCGCCGGTAGGAGCGTAGTTGCCGCTGTCCATGGCCATCTGGGTAATGACGGAGATATTGCCAGTCGTAGGGATGGAGATCTTGACGCCATCAGAACCCAGCTGCTTACTGTTCTCAATGCGACGGTAGACATTGTCACAGAGAGTCAGTGCGCATTCGAATGCCGCATCCATATCTGCCCAGCCACTCTCAAGGAGGGAGACAAACTCCTGGAACTTCTGCCGGAACTCGTCATCCTCGTTGAGGACGGGCATGAGGCAGAACAGGAGGCCCGAACCGGTGCCGTTGCCGGCACCAACAGAATAGGGCTTCAAGGCCTGTGTGCCGTCCTCCACCTGTGCGGCATTGAATTTGCCGGTGACGGGGTTGAAGACCACACAGTCCGTCTTGTTGGCGGATCGATACTCACTGATGCGGTAAGTAGTGCCCTGATGCCCGATGGCGCCGAGGCCATCGACACTCTGCCCATTCTCCGTTGCGCTCACCAGCTTGGCGTATGCGAGCAAGGCCCGCATCGTAGGCGCATGGAGCGTGGACTTCTGAGCTGTACTGGATGTGTTGTACTGGGAAAAGCCCATCGACTTGGATCCGGCATATTTCGGGTCGTCAAAGGGCGCCGGTTGCTGGAGCCGGAAGCTCCAAGCTTCAAACAGTTTGGTCTTAGCCATAATCACACCTCATTGAAAAATAAGTTAGGCCCAGGACACGGTGAGTTCCTGGTTACACACTTCAGCGGCAATGTCATCTTCGCGTGCCAGAACACACAGATACTCCCACGCAGAACGGGGCGGAAAATCGGGGATGGTATCCACCGGCTGCTGCTTACCACTGGCTGTGACGAAGACATCTCCATTCTCTTTGATGGTCAGGCGCTTGTGGCCTTGCACATTCAGCTCATCAATCAAAGCGCTGAGCAATGCGATGCCTTTCTGCGTGTACCACTGCTTCACATCGCTGCGATCCAGAATGTCCTGCTCTTCCAGGTCCTCATCGTTGTGCGGCTGCAATTCAGCCTCCGCAAGAGGAACCATCTGGACCAGGGCGATCTCCAGCTTCCCAGTGGCGCTCAGCGTCACCTCACCGAAGTTGAATGGATCACAGCGATAGAGCTTGATGCGTTTGGTGCAACCCTTGCTGATCTCTTCAGAGCTCGGACGAGCCTCCCAGAGCCATGCGACCGTGGGATAGCTCTGCTTCAGCTGCTCCATCACACGATGATTAACCTGCCTGAGCAAGCTCAGCTTGGTATCGTCATCCGCTTCCGTGGGCAGCGTGGGCAGCTCCTGATGTTCCTTCGTAGCTTCCTGCTTCTGTCCCACAGTGGGGTCCTTGCGCTTACGAATGCGAGGGCGGATAATCTCCGCCAGCATGAAGCAAACCCAAAGTGCGAGCGCACCGGTCGCAATCCATTGGAACGCGGGATGCTTGAAAATCGCACAGAGGAACAGGCACGGTACCACGAGGATCTTCATAAGGGACCAGGCGTCAATTCGGCTTTTCTTAGCCACAAAATGTCATTCCTTTCATATGTAGATTTGGGTGGACAAAACAAAATGAGCTGTAAGGAGTCGAAACACACTTACAGCCCATATATGCATGTCCTGATCAGATGGGGAGATCGTCGTCATCGTCGTCTCCGGTGGGGATCGTCTGCTCCTGGTGAACCTTGCCGGGGCCCTTCGGCGCAGGCTTTGGATCACTCTGGGAGGAGTCCGCATCATCGCTCTTCGGCTTAGAACCGGTGAAGTGCCACTCGAGGACGCTGACATCGGCAGAAATCTGCTTGTTGCCATCGTCGGTCGCGTAGGGGCGAAGAGCCAGATTACCGATGATCTCGATCATACGGCCCTTCTTGATGCCGGCCTTCTTCATCCGATTTGCGATGTACTCGTTTGCGGTGCAGTTGTAGAAAGAAGCGATGTCCTGATTTCCATGCTTCGTGTTGACCACAAAGCGGAATATGCAGTAGTCCCCATTCTTTCCAGTCTTGTGCTCCGGGTCATTGACCAGGCGGCCCTCCATGATGATCGTTGCGTGCATTGTCATTCTTCCTTTCTGCCTTTCGGCTTAAAATATTCCAAACGCCTTACGACGCATGGTACAAAGTCATCCAGCCGAAGCCGGACAAAGAAAAAGACAGAGGCGGATGGCAATAGAGTCACAATCCACGATTCTGCCTGATATGCCTGCGTGGTTGGTCACAGGCTCACATCTTAAAAAGCTCCAGTTGGAGGATCAATCTAATAAAGAACACAGTAAGCATATCATCCGCTTCGGCACCCTTCCAGAATACCTAAATCTGCTTTCCTGACGAAAAAGGGAGCTCCTCATGACCAAGTACGACGATGGCCGGCTGGAGGATTTCTGGGAGTTCAATCTGGATCTCGGCGATCGGTTCCCGCTTGAGATAGAAGCGATAGTCGGTTCCAATCTTGAACTTGTATCGGCCTTCCAGGATTCTTTGCTCCAACGAGCCGTCTTCCAAAGCCAGCACGATTGTGTGCCGCTTCCTTGCATAGCCGGCCTGTTCCCGGACAAGCGTCCCTTCAATGCACTCATAGTGCTCTCCCTTGATCGTTCGATAGTAGTCGATGATCTTCACGCCTCCGGCAACAGCTACACCAGCTGATAGCATAAGGAGCGTATGGTCTTGGGAGATGAACGAGAGGATGATGCCGAGAATGGTAATGGCAAGGATCGTAAGAACCAACTTAGTGAACTTAGTTGCTATGGGTGGTGGCATTTTCATAACAGGTTCCTTTCTCTTTTATAAGACAGTGGTAAAATCAAGCGCCCAGAAAGCGATGAAGCTTTCTGGGCTTGTATCTATGCGTGTTCCAAAATGACCTGGCGTGTCAGGTAGAGATTCGCTGTTGCCTCCAGGACATCGTGGCGGTGGTCAGAGAGGATGGATGCGTTGTTCAGCCGCGCCTGATTGTCGGACTCCTCCGTGTAGATGGCGGAAATGACCTTGTCGGCCGAACTCACATCGTGCACATTGTTCTCAAAGCAGCGAACCAGCTCCGGTACGCTCAGCGGGGTCTGAAGCACCAGCTTCATGATCCTACGCTCGGCAACCGAACTCTTCTCCGGCTGCAGCAGATAAACAGCCTCGAAGAAGTTTACCTTCTTCTGCTTGAGCAGCTTGGCTACATTCATGAGCTTCCGGGTACCCTGGACGCCTCGAAGAGGAATCACATAGGTGTCCGAAAGCATATTGTAGAGCGCATCCGCACCAGTGTATCCTACACCCTTGATGATGAGCTTGCGCTTAACCAGCATCTCCAGGGACTTATCAAAAGAGGAAGGCTCGATCTCTGTTTCCTCCATCTTGTCATAGAACTTTTTACGAAGCTCCTCATAGGTCAGCACATCCCACAGGAGCATACTCCAGAGACTGAACTCCGGAATGGAGACTGGCTGCAGCTTTCCCAGCCGCATGATATAAGGCATATTCTTGCCGTCTTCGCTTCTGATTTGATAACTGCCTGCAGCAGCATAAAATGTCATCATTGCTGTATCCTCCTTATCCGTTCTACACTTTTCTTACGAAGGTGGCTTGGGAAGAACAACAAATCAGCACAAAATTTCCATCAGGGCAGGTTCGTTCCGGAGCTTACTGCGGGCTCGCGAGATCCATGCATTGACATTATTGACGGTGGTCCCGTAGAGATCTGCAATCTCAACAGACTCATATCCCTGCAGCTTCAGCTCAATGGCCTCGACGCCTTTCCGAGCAACACCCTGGTACTTCTCCTTACAGGCTCGCAACGCTGCCATAGCGGAATTGTCAGTGACCTCGGCCTCGAAGTCAACGGTGGTATGGGCAAGCAGATCAAAGAGTATCTCGCCCTCTTCAAAGCCTGCATCTACACTTCTCTGGAGTCGGTAATTCATCGCACGGCAGTGATCTACGATGGCATTGTAGATATACCGACATGCGAAGGGCGCGAACTCGCCGCTATCCGCCTGGTACTTCAAAGCGGCACGGCAGATGGCCTCACAACCGATGGCATAGAAGTCATCATAGGTCAATAGCGGTCTGTTGGGAACTGAGATTCTGGTTCGGATGACCCAGTTGACCAGATCCAAATTCTCCAGCACCAGGGCGTCTTGATAATCAGTCATGTCGAGCACCTCCTTTATGCGACACAGTTGTTTCTGGCAAGTACTTCATTGCAGAGGCGGATCAGCTCACGGCATCGATACTCACTGCACATGCCGATGTGAGCGTCACGCAGGCTAAGTCCGAATGAATCCGCGAACCAGCGATAAGCTTCTTCACGAGTCATGATCCCGTTCTTCCAGATAAGGTCGAACTTTCGATGAGCCTGAATACGGAGATTCCGGAGATTCCCATTGGTTTGTCAGTATTCGGGTGTGCCGCAACATAGGTGTTACAGGCGGGATAGTTGTGACATACATAGAGCTTTCGGTCAGATTTCGCATCATGATAGATTTCGGATGCAGGTCTCAGGATCATGGCCGCCCCGCAATGCGGACAGCGGAAGGATCTACTGCGCTGGGCTCGGGTCTTTCTTTTTTTCAAAATGGTCATCTCCTTTTTTGTGTTCTACTAGAGTTCACTCGAAAAACAGGGGGGTACCCCCCGTCGCTTCGAAAAGAAATTTGTAAACTTTTTGTGAACGGATGTGAAAAGAGCTATTGCACGCAAAATGCAATAGCTCTTGAAGAGAAATACAGAGTTTTGTAACGTGGGCATGTGAAATTTGACACGTTGACCAGATTATGCTATAATGTATCAAAATTAAATTAGTTGCATATATTCAATGCGAAGGAGGGAGAACAATGGACTATAGAAAGCTATGTGTAGAACTGTTCGGTACTGACGATGAGGCCACACTTCGCAAGATCGCTGCAGAATATAGGAAGAAGAACACACGCAACGCTGGCCGGAAACGCAAAATAGCCGACGAAGATATCCACAAAATGAGGGCTATGCGCAACGCCGGCACATCCATGCAGGAACTGGCAAGGACATTTGGGCTCTCTCGTCAAACGGTTGAGCGATACCTAAACACAGCCGCAGGCGATGGCTGCACAATGCGCATCACTTATATGTTCAGAAGGCAGCCTTGTACGGTTATTGATGTAGACTTCCTTGACCAAAAGGTGGTCATCCAGAACAAAACGGATGACATTCTGCATCGTGCATTCGGTGTACTGGAGCACCCAACCTGGAATGACTTTGAAAATTTCTTACGGGATCGCTGCTTTCCTCAGACACGCGGCAACTGCAAGGAACTGCTTCAAGAAATGGATCTAACGGATTATGATCCGTTGAAGATCGTAGAAAAGACGAGGGGTCGTTTAGCTGATGACGAAATGTGGTTAAGACTTCGTTATCTTCCGAGGAAGGAGATCATTTATGCAAGTCATTGATTTTACGAGCGCGGATAGAATTATGAGCGAAGGCCATACCTCAAAGGGTGACCAACCCAAATGGAAGCAGTCAGGCAATTGGTATAAAGCGGACCACATGGGATACGAAGCGCTCTCGGAAATAATCGTTTCACGTTTGCTCACATGGTCAAATGCGGATGATTTCGTGGTTTATCAACCAGTGTTCATTCACTATAACGATAAAGTAATACCGGGATGCTCCAGCCATGACTTCATGCGCAAAGATGAAATGCTGATTCCATTTGAACGGCTCCATCGCGCCTATGAAGGTCGCGGGCTTGCTCAAGCGCTGACAAAATTCGACTCTCCTGCGGATCGAATTGCTTACACGGTTGGTTTTGTTGAGCGCGTCACAAATCTAACCGGTGTTGGAGCATATCTTACTGCTATCCTTGAATTGGACTGCCTGACGCTCAATGAAGATCGCCACACAAACAATCTCGCTGTATTGCGGAATGAAGAAACAAAGGAATTTCGCCTTTGTCCGATCTTTGATAATGGGCTCTCTCTTCTTTCAGATCTGAATGACTACCCGCTTACCGATGATCTATATACCTGTATTGAGCGAGTACAAGCGAAGCCTTTTGATTCGGATCATGTGGAGCAGGTGACGGCGGCTGAGCAACTCTATGGCAGACAACTCACCTTTCGCATATCGCATGGAGAACTGAGGTCAGAACTGAATTTGCTATCTGAAGCCTATTCTCCAGATATACTCCAAAGAGCGGAGCGTGTACTGCTTGAGCAGAAGCGAAAACACAGCTGGCTCTTTTAGACTACTTGACCAAAGAGAGCAGCCTCGAGGAACATCCGGATAACGATGCAATAAAAGAACACTCATAGAAAGCCACGGGTTGAATACCTGAGAGTATTCAACCCGTGGCTTTCTTTTTGCGATACAAATAGCCATTATCGAAGGTTGTCCTTTCTATTGGACAGGTTTTATGCTATGATATCATTGCTTGACAGAAATTGGTTCGACCAGGTTGAAAGGATGATGAACATATGCCTCGCTCCTCATTTCAGAAGCTGAAGATTATCTACATCATGGAGTACCTGCTGAAGAACTCAGATGAAGACCATGCCGTAACTACCAGCCAGATCATTGCCTACCTGAAGTCTCATGATATTACTGCGGAGAGAAAGACGATCTATAGTGATATCGATGCTCTACGAGATTTTGGATTGGACATCATCCAGGTATCTGAGGGGAACAATCACGGCTACTACGTGGCACGCCGTGACTTTGAACTACCGGAGCTCAAGCTCCTCGTGGATAGCGTCCAATCCTCGAAATTTATTACCCATAAGAAAACGCTGTCCCTGATCAAAAAGATTGAAAAGCTGGCCAGCATTCATAGCGCACAACTGCTCATCCGGCAGGTATTCGTGAAGAACAGGATCAAGACGATGAATGAGTCCATCTACTATAATGTCGATGAGATTCATAACGGCATCTCAAGTAATCGGAAGATCCGGTTCCTGTATTTCGAGTATAATGTCGCCAAGGAGCGCGTGTACCGACATGGTGGAGCTTATTATGTTGTCAGCCCATTTGCAATGACATGGGACGATGAGAACTACTACATGGTGGCCTTTGATTCTGCTGCAGGGATCATCAAACACTACCGCGTCGATAAGATGGAAAAGATCACCGTTCTGGATGAAGAACGAGATGGTCAGGACGCTTACGAGGCGCTCGATATGGCCGTCTATGCGCGTAAGACATTCGGCATGTTCACCGGCGAGGAGGTCAAGGTTCATCTCCGTTTCGAAAATCATCTCGTGGGCGCTGTACTCGACCGTCTCGGGCGGGATGTGATCTTAGTCCCGGATGGAGAAGATCACTTTACAGTATGGACAGATGTGATCGTCAGCCCACAGTTCTTTGCGTGGCTCTGCGGATTTCAGACGGCGGCGAAGGTCATTGGGCCTGATGATGTAGTCAAGCAGATGGCAGAGCATGTCAAGTCAATCGCAGCACAGTACGAATAAAGCTTGAACCTTGGACGCGGAGGAACGGTATATGTCCTATCCAAAACCACTATCGGAGAAATCTCTAAACCGGCTATATATGCAGGCGGGTTTATCAACGGAAACATGTGCTTTCCTCCATTCTCTATTCGCCGCCTGTGCAAATCTATATGGCACCATCGCCCTTCGCGATGTATGGTCGGTTTATCAGGAGCTAAAAAGCGATGTGCCGCGGATTCATCGACGCGATCTTATCGCCTTTTCCTCTATTGTCCGTCGAGAGGTGCAACCCTATTGGGTTTATGAGATTGAAGAACTGTACACGGAAGAACCGCACAATGATCTGGATCGGCACATCGTATCAAAAGAAATGATTGGTGCTGGCTATGGTAAGATGTTTTCCTTCTATGCACTGATGGACGAGCGCGATGATCGCCCCTATTGTGTCCCCGATGATTTTCTCTCATATGCGGAACCAACAGCATCTGTAGAGGAGAAATCACTCGCAGATTTTATTGGGAACCTGAAGTCCACGGTGATGGAGTGCGCCCCAAAACAACGTAAAACCTATCCGAATGAGAATCGCGGGAAGAAATTAAACGAGTTTTCTTTTCTCAATTTGAACGAGCGGTTCAATTTGGATTATTACAAGAAAGTCCCCGCCACTTATTCTGCCCTGTTGGCAGAGTACAGCGGTACAGAGGCGGAAAAGATTATGCGGTTTCATCGGCGAGCCGAGAATGTTGGTCATCTGCGCACAACGGATATGATCCAGAATGTGCTGATTGAATTGTGCGAGGTAGGTGTCCGCCTGACGGAAAAGCAGCAAGATACTCTTATGCAGCTCATCGTGCAGTATCACAATGGAAGCCGCTTGTGGTGTACCTGCGGTTGGAAACCGGATGAGCTGGCAGCTAAGTTTAGCGGTATCGGAGCATTCCCTGGTCAGGAGGCATCATCTCCAGAGGGAATGATGGATGAGAAAGATATCATTCGCAAGATGAAAGAGTTGGGACTGAAGGTCTTGGATTGAGCTCATGTCAACCATTGAGCAAACGCTTTTGCGCCTGCAAAAATCCGCTTTCCGCGCAAAGTTTCATTTGAGCGAAAAGGACAGGCAGTACATAATGGACAAGGGCATGGGAACCATTCAGCACCATGCTGCCGACTTCATCCGAACGCGGCTTGCGCCGGCGATCATCCCAAATGACGGCAAGCAAACGCCAATGCGTGGGCATCCGGTGTTTATTGCCCAGCATGCCTGCGCCTGCTGCTGTCGCAGCTGCTTAAACAAGTGGTATCATGTCCCGATAGGGCGTGAGCTGACGGAGGATGAGCAGAAACGCATCGTAAGGTTGCTGATGGCATGGATCGAGCGACAGCTTGCAATGGGTGCGAAATAGCGAGGAATTGAGGTAACGACTATGTCTACGATTGGAAATATTCTTTGGTTCCTATTTGGAGGATTGATCGGCGGGCTTGCCTGGGTACTGGCCGGCTGTCTTTGGTGCATCACCATCATCGGCATACCCGTTGGCCTGCAATGCTTCAAATTCGCAAGTCTCGCCTTTTTCCCGTTTGGGAAGGAAGTTGTGTATGGCGGTGGAGGCTTTTCCTTCCTCGTCAACCTGATTTGGATCATTTTCTTTGGCCTTGAGATGGCAATCGGATACTGCATTCTGGGCTGTCTCTGGTGCATCACGATCCTTGGCATTCCAATCGGAAAGCAATGCTTCAAAATGGCCAAGCTGTCTCTAATGCCCTTTGGGGCATCGGTCGTGTAAAGGAATATTGTATGCGGCCACCCCCTCATGACCTTTTCCTGATCCGCGAAAAAAGCAACGGCTCTAATGAGATCACTCTCAATCGATTGAGGAGGATAAGACATGGGAGAGATCATCAATACGAACACCGCTATGAGTGCCGATTGGAAAGCGCCAATTGAAGCTGACTATAAGACCCGGAAGGGTGAAAAAGACTAACCGCATCGATTTCGACACGGTTAGTACTATCTCCTAAGCCGCACCATATAAATGGTGCGGCTTTTCATTTGATGTATACTCGTCAGTTTACGTATGTATCAAAATATATATTGTTTCTATTGACACTTCAGCTCGTTGTGGATATAATAATGGTGAAGATCAAAATCGGAGGTCTATCATGAGAGATTACAGCAAGTACGAAAAGACACCCGTGTTATTCTCTGGGGCAGAAAAGAAGTTTGAAATCATCATTGACGGGTTTCGTTATATTGTTAAGTTTCAGAAGAATTCCGAAGTGGGCTTGACCTTCAATTATGTTTCTGAGTATTTGGGAAGCCATATTTTTCAACTACTTGGCATTCCCGTACAGGAAACCTTCCTTGGCACTTATGAGGGCAAAAATGTAGTCGTTATGAAAAATTTCTTAGAGCCCGAAGATGATCTTGTTGCCTTCAACGGTGTCGGCGAAAGCTCGCTGGAAAGGGACAAAGAGCTCTATCAGTACACTTATGAAGATATTACCGCAATGCTGCGGGAGAATATGAAGTCAACAAATGTCGAGGAGACAATTGACCGTTTCTGGGATATGTTCATCGTGGATGCTTTGATCGGCAATTTTGACCGGCATGGCGGGAACTGGGGCTTCATTAAGAGAAATAACCAATACCGGATCGCCCCGGTATATGACAATGGTTCAAGCCTGTATCCGAAGCTGAATACGGACGAGAAGCTGGAGGCCGTACTCTCCTCCGAGGAAGAAATTGACCAACGGATCTATAAGTTCCCCACTTCCCACATCAAGGTGAAGAATCGCAAGAGTTCCTATTTTGAAGTGATCAGCAGCTTGCAATTCGAAGCATGCAATGATGCCCTAAAGCGAATTGTTCCTCGCATCGATTTTAATCAAATCAATACTCTTATTGACGAAGTGGAAGGGATCTCGGAGGTGCGTAAGCGTTTCTATAAAGTCATGCTACAGCAACGATATGAAAAGATCCTTATGTACGCATATCGCCAGTTGTAACATGGAAAGGAGTGGCTCATGAGGCATGTTACGCATGATTACCAAAGCCTAAACGAATATACGCTTCCCCTGCAGGGAAAGCCTTATTACCGGAGCAGCGGCATAATCTATGCCGTGGACCGCAACGGCGACAAGTATGCTGTGGGTCAAGTTGATCTTGAGCGCTTTGATGATCAGAACTTCCAGTATGTCTTTACTCCTGAATGGAGTGTAATCGATACCCTGCCGTCCTCCATTTTCCAGGGTATTCCCGGACTCGACATGTCCATGCGGCTTGAGCGATACTATCGTGTTAATATGACGCCGTACTTCATCTCTGAGCGTACACCCAGCGAAAGTCGAGAGGATCTCTGGGAACTCCTTGACGCAGTTGGTCTGGATTACTATGATCGCTTTGAGTGGCTGCTCCGGACGGATATGCGCTGCGGCACCGATAACCTGATCGTTGAGCGAGCAGAAGCTGCTCGGACTATCACATTTGAATCGATCAACAGCCTGCCGCCCGATCTCCAGCCAGCCGACCTTGTTACGATTCAGGGATTCCAAAGCATCGCAAAGACCAGTTACCAGCTCAGAAAGATTCTCCTTCAGATTTTGAGGAGTGGCGCTCATATCTGGGATGAAACAGACTCGCGCCAGCTCTCTGAAGAGGAATGCAGTCTGCTGCTAAACCTGCTCATGGTTCAGGAATCAATGGAAGCAAAGCAGAATAAACAGCGTCACCAGGAAGGCGTCGCACAGGCAAAGAACAATGGAAAATACGCTGGTCGGAAGAAGATTGCAGTCGATCCAAATCTGTTCCGCCAAGTCGCAGAGGATTTCCGCAACCATAAAGTAACGGAGGAAGAAGCCATGCATCGCGCCGGTATCAGTTCGAGATCAACCTTCTACAGGCGTCTGAAAGAGATGTAGATTAAGGAGGATATGCGCCTTGTTTGCGTAACCCCTTTTGAGGAACAGGCTACCAAGTGGACGCCGCAGCTGCGTGAACGCTATTTCGATATGCTGGCGGACTGCACCGACCTTTCCTGTGTAGACTATCAGGAGACACCCAACGCACAGCTTATGGCCTATCGGCGGATCGTCAAGCAGTCTGATATGCTGGTGGCCGTATATGACCCTGAACTTGCCAGCGGTAGCGCAGAGGACAAGGCTATGGCCTATGCTCTTGCGTTGGGGAAGCCAACCCTGCTGATCCACCCTAATACATGGAAAAAGAAATGGCTGAATGTTGTAAAACGTGAAGGCGAGTAGCATATTCAAAAATTTTATCCATCCTCATACTTTAGAACGATTTACATTTCGTAAAGTTGCGGATATAATTATTATGAATCAGTATGAAGCGAAAAACTTATGATGAGGGGCGCGCCCCTCATCCCGTGGGTACCCACGGGATGATACCGCTCTGTAACCTGTGGACTTTGCCCGCTGCGGTCAGGCGGGCATGAAGAAAATTTTGACCATCATACGAGGAGGATACACCATGAAAAAACGCATCGGAAGTTTGCTTCTTATTCTGGCATTGTGTTTTACGCTACTGCCAACGGCAGTGATGGCGGAGGAGAGCGTGGCCGCATGGGACGGCAGCATCGCCACTGCTTTTGCAGGCGGCAGCGGAACGGGAAACGATCCCTATCAGATTGCCGACGGCGCACAGCTTGCCTACCTGGCAAACAGCGTCAATGGCGGTGAATCCTATGCAGACACCTATTTCGTTCTGACTGCAAATATTGATCTGGGCAATAAAGATTGGACACCGATTGCAAATTCTTTTTCTGATGCACTGTTGGGGGGGTCGAATTATCGCGTCTTCGCCGGTAATTTTGACGGTAACGGATATACCATCTCTAACGTTTCCATTGGGTCAGAGGCTGCGCCGCTAGAAGCGGATGTGTTTGGCTTTTTTGGCGCAACAGAGGGAAAAATCAGCAACTTGAATCTGCACACTGTTTCTATCCACGGTATAGCAAAGGTTGCTTCGATAGGTGCTGTCGTCGGATTTGCCGGCGGTCTGGTTGGTTCTTCAGGCGGATCCATTGAAAATTGTCATGTGACAGGTTTGACGATGGATATGAGCGCACCAAGCAATGTTTATGCTGCTGCATATTGGGTCGGCGGGCTTGTAGGTGCACTGGATGGAACGCAGCTCATCAATGAGTGCAGTGTATCCGGTGGCATTACGGAAAAAGCTGGCAAGGGGTCTATCGGCGGCCTGATCGGTGAATTGGGAAAAGCAGCGAAAATCACATACAGCAGATCAAACGTAACGGTAAATGTGAAGGCAGATTCCCGTGGCGGTGCGAATGTCGGCGGATTTATCGGCAAAGGAAACGGCAAAACAGATGCAGAAACGATTATTCGAAATTGTTACGCCACGGGCAATGTTACCGGCGGCGCATATACAGGCGGCTTTGCTGGCGGCCTTTGGGGACTGAATATCAAAAACTGCTATGCAAGTGGCAATGTATCACAGGCTGCGGCTGCTATGGCCTCTTTTGTAGGTACCGATGCCTCTGACTCAAATTACTATGGCTCCATTACAAATTGCTTTACAACCGGCATCGTAACAGGCTCATCACCCTTTCGGTATGCCTTTGCAGAGCAGTCGTCTGCGACCAAGAGAAGCGAAATAACCAATTGCTATTTTGCAGTGGAAAACCTCGGTATTAAAAACCAGAACGAATCTGCAACTGAAAAGCCGCAGGATGAAATGAAAAACGAAGCTTTTGCAGCCGCGCTGAATGGCAGCGACGACAGCAACGGATGGTCTTTTGTGAACGGACAGGTTCTCTGCGGTGCAGAACCGGCAGATTACAGTGCTGTGGAAGTAGCGAAGGCAGCCATTCCCACTGATTTGACTGTCTATACCGACGAATCTGTTGCCGCATTGAATACGGCGGTAGACGGAGTTGTCAGGGGCAAAGCTTTTGTGAGTCAGGCTAATGTTGATGCAATGGCACAGGCTATCAAAGATGCGATTGCTGCCCTGCAATACAAGGGTGCCGACTACACCAAGGTCGACGAAGCCATTGCCAAGGCAAATGCACTGAACAAGGACAACTACAAGGATTTCTCCGGTGTGGAAGCTGCTGTCAAGGCTGTTGTCCGTGACAAGAACATCACTGAACAGAGCGAAGTGGATGCAATGGCGAAAGCTATCGAGGATGCTATTGCGGCGCTGGAACAAAAGCCTTCCTCCGGTGGCGACGACAACGCTCCCACCTATGCCATCGAGGTGGACAAGGACATCCGGAACGGCGAGGTAACAGCCAACCGCCGCTACGCCGAGCGTGGTGATACCGTGACCATTACCGTCACGCCAGACAAGGGCTACACGCTGGAAACGCTCACTGTAACCGACAAGAACGGCAAGGAAGTCAAGCTCACCGAGAAGAACGGCAAGTACGCCTTCACCATGCCTGCCTCCAAGGTCACGGTCACGGCGACCTTCATGGACGACAACACGATGCTGAACTTCTTCGTGGACGTCAAGGCCAGCGATTATTACTATGATGCAGTTCTCTGGGCTGCGCAAAATGGCATCACCTCCGGCACGGACGCCGAGCATTTCAGCCCCAACCAGCCCTGCACTCGTGCGCAAATCGTCACGTTCCTGTGGCGTGCTGCCGGTTCGCCCGAACCCAAGGCTATGAGCAGTTTCGCCGATGTGTCCACTGATGCCTATTATGCAAAGGCGGTTGCATGGGCGGTAGAAAACGGTATCACCACAGGAACGGGCGATGGCAAATTCAGTCCTGACGCCACCTGCACCCGTGCCCAGAGCGTGACTTTCCTGTTCCGTGCCATTGGTAAGCTGGTCGATAGCAAGGCAGAGTTCAGCGATGTTCTTACCGATAGCTACTATGCAAACGCTGTGGCATGGGCGGTGGAGAACGGCGTTACCAACGGCATCGGTGATGGCCTGTTCGGGCCGGACAATAGCTGCACCCGCGCACAAATCGTTACTTTCCTTTTCAGAGCCTATCAGGGCAAGTAAGAACCCAAGCGGCAGGGAGCCTCTATTGAGGCTCCCTGCCTTTCTCTGTATATCATGGAGCATGATAGCATCAGATAGCACAATATATAGTTTTGTTTGCAAAACATTCAACAGCATATAGCTGTATATTCTAAATTTCTATGGTAATCTACATATATAGTCAGACGTAGAATAATATCAATGAAAAAGCAACAATCCAAGCAGAGCCGCCTTGTGCGGCACAATGACACTTGCTGTTCACACAGCACAAATCTTTTTGACAGGGCGGAAACGCCCCAACTACTCCCGGATGCAGATGGGAAAAGTTTGCTGCACTTGCCAACCCAATATCTGCGGGACGCTGAACGGCGCAGCTTGAACTGCGCCAGACAACTTTGATTAGTGAATGGGCTTTGCGTCGGAGGTGGATAGTAACTATTCACCAAAAGCGTATTCACAAAAGGAGGTGGCGGCTATGGAGCACTATACTTGTATAATTGCCCATAGTATTTGGAAGTATCAACACTTGCAGACCACCTCCGGCAATAAGCCCGCATAAATAGACTATAACCAGAGGGACAGGCTTTGGCATGGAAACAGCCAGAGCAAAGCCCCGGTTATAGAGACGATGCATCAACCCGGCAAGGTTGATAAGGAAACGCATGAAAGAACTCGGCATAACGCAAAAGTTTTTGGCAAAGGCAACAAGTATATCCGAAGCCAAGATCAGCCGAATCATGCGAGACAGTACGGAACCCGGAGACTCTTTTGAGTGGACGGAGCCGGATATAAACAATATTTCCATTGTATTGCAATGGGGCACGCAAGGAGAGGGTCCCCGCACATTGTGCTGCAGGAATCCTCTCGTTTTTAATAAAGTGTCCACCAGTAGTCAAAAAGGCGCCGGTAGTAGTTTCCCTTTCGGGGTAGATCCTGACAGTTTCGGAACTTTCGGCTAGTTTCTCGTTTCATCCTCCGCTAGCAATTACTGTTCTTGGGATACTTGATTATACTTTCCCGAATGGAGCAGCGTGTCACCATCAAAGCCATAATCGATATAGCCGGCATGAGGCACATACTTTCTTGTGACAATGCGCATGAGCGCGTCATTCTTGCGGATGCGCATTTCTCTTCGATACGCAGAGCCAGTTCGTCTGGATGGCTGCCTGGGAACTGACTCAGTCAGCAAGTTCTCGATCTTCTTGTTTAACTCGATTTCGGTCATAGGCTTTACCATTTGGCACAGTTCTCGTGACGGGAGAAATACCATACCAGCTGCCGCGCTGCTTAGCATGTTGCTCCTTTTGCGCTTTCTTGCTCTGCTTTTTGAGCGGTATCATCTGCTTCATTGGTAAGAACACCTCCATTGTCTCGAACGGTTTGGACTTTCTTTGCGCCTCATATTTCATCTTCTGCTGGAATGTTTACCATACCCACAACTGGAAAGCATACATTCGCGTTCGCCTGATTGCAGCAGACCGCTCAAGTGCCCCATGAACATTTTCTTTTCCTTGTTAAAGCACCTTCAAAAAAGCTGGCAGATTTTACCTGAATATCAACGAAAACTCATCAGAGCACAATGTTTGAAAAATCCTAAATTTTTGTAAAATCCAGGAATAATTTACAGCATGAACAATGTGATTCTATACAATATGAATAAACTCTGCATCTCAATACTGAAATACTGAAAAACATAGCAAAAGCAAAATGAGGAGGTTACATAATTTTAACAACTCTTGACAGGAGTCTTACTTGACAATGCAGAAAGACCGATGTATTCTGTTTTTAAAAGGGAGTAGCTTGCACAGCTTTGTGTATCCGTTGGCGTCAGTACGGGTCGTTTGGCTCCGCTGCGGATTGAAATGGCGAGACTTTTGTATCAATGTGAAGGCATTGACGCAAAAGGGCTCGCCTTTTTTGCGTCCGCCGAAAGGAGACACAGTACATGAAGCAGGAAAAGAACATTTGGGAACAGTCCCGCGTGGAGTTGTTCCAGAAACTGGATTGCCGGGAGACCGGCCTATCGCAGGAGGATGCGGCGGATCGTCTGGCAAAATACGGAGCCAATGAACTGCACGCCGGCAAGCAAAAGAGTGTTTTGCAGATCTTTCTGGGGCAGTTTGCGGATTTTCTGGTGTTGATCCTCATCCTGGCCGCCGTCATCTCCGCCTGCATGGGGGACGTGGAGAGCATGATCGTCATTCTGGCGGTCATCACCATGAACGCAATTCTGGGCACCGTTCAGACCGTCAAGGCCTCCGCATCGCTTGACAGCCTGAAGCAGATGTCCGCTCCCACCGCCAAGGTGCTGCGGGACGGTCAGATCGTACAGATCCCCGGTCGAGAGGTGGTTCCCGGTGATGTGGTCATATTGGAGGCGGGAGATTCCGTCTGTGCCGACGGACGCCTGTTGGAATGTGCCAGCCTGAAGTGCGCGGAGAGTGCCCTCACCGGCGAAAGCCTGCCGGTGGAAAAGGATACGGAGCTGCTCAGTGGGGAAACGGCCTTGGGCGACAGGAAGAACATGGTGTTCTCCGGCAGCTTCGTCACCTATGGGCGGGGCCGCTTTCTTGTGACGGCCACCGGCATGGACACGGAAATGGGCAAGATCGCCCAGCTTCTGAAAAACACGGAGGAGCGGAAAACGCCGCTTCAGGTCAGTCTGGACCAGTTCGGCAGAAAGCTGTCGATCATCATTCTGGTGATCTGCGCAGTGCTGTTTGGCGTCAGTGTGCTGTGGCGGCACGAAAACGTGATGAACGCCTTTCTCTTCGCCGTGGCGCTGGCGGTGGCCGCTATCCCGGAGGCCCTCAGCTCCATCGTGACCATCGTGCTGTCCTTCGGCACCCGGAAAATGGCCAGGGAACACGCCATCATCCGCCATTTGCAGGCGGTGGAGGGGCTTGGCAGCGTGTCGGTCATCTGCTCGGATAAGACGGGTACGCTGACCCAGAACCGTATGACGGTGCGCAAGCTCTACACCGGAGGCGAGGTGATCGACGCCAAGGACGCGGACTTCCGGGACCCGTTACAGGAGCCGTTGCTGCGGACGGCTCTGCTGTGCAGCGATGCGGTCATCAGCGGGGATACGGAGATCGGCGACCCCACGGAAACGGCGCTGGTGCGGCTGGGGGAGACCAACGGCTTTGACGAGGATCTTGTCCACAAGCTGGCGGGTGGCTTGATGCTGGTCACCAAGGGCGCGACGGATGTGCTGCTGGACCGCTGCGTGGTGACGCCGGAGGAACGGGCGAGGATCGAACAGGTCAACGAACAGTTTTCCAACGAGGGCCTGCGGGTGCTGGCCTTCGCCTGCCGCAGCGTGGACGGCCCAGCCATCACTCTGGCGGATGAAAACAGCCTGACCTTCCTCGGTCTCATCGCCATGATGGACCCGCCTCGTGAGGAATCCAAGGCGGCGGTGGCGGAGTGTATCCGCGCCGGCATCCGCCCCATCATGATCACCGGCGACCACAAGATCACGGCGGCGGCCATTGCCCGTGAGATCGGCATTTTGCGGGACGGCACGGAGGCCGTGGAGGGCGCGGTCATTGACGGCATGAGCGATGAGGAGCTGCAGGACTTTGTGCCGAAGGTCAGCGTCTATGCCCGTGTGTCCCCGGAGCATAAGATCCGCATCGTACGGGCGTGGCAGCAGCGGGGCAATCTGGTAGCCATGACCGGCGACGGCGTCAATGACGCTCCCGCCCTGAAGCAGGCGGACATCGGCGTGGCTATGGGCATCACGGGAACGGAGGTGGCCAAGGATGCCGCCGGTATGGTGCTGGCGGATGATAACTTCGCCACCATCGTAAAGGCCGTGAAGAATGGCCGGAACGTGTACGCCAACATCAAGCGGGCCATTCAATTTCTGCTCTCCGGCAATACGGCGGGCATTTTGACGGTGCTCTACGCCTCTCTGATGGGACCGTGCCCTTCGCGGCAGTGCACCTGCTGTTCATCAACCTGCTGACGGACTCTCTACCCGCCATCGCCCTTGGCATGGAGCCACACACCGACGAGGTCATGTCGGAAAAGCCCCGGCCCCGGAACGAAGGCATCCTGACAAAGCACTTCCTTTATAGCGTGGGCGTCGAGGGACTGGTCATCGCCGCCACCACCGTCACGGCCTTCTATC
>OHCE01000097.1_pt1 | contig 65862 bp, 48 predicted proteins | sample 1577571 | NCBI WGS metagenome assembly OHCE01 (sample SAMEA3879505, study PRJEB24766) | human gut metagenome | biome: human-associated habitat; feature: feces | place: USA | collected 1985/1987 | reverse complement strand
GTCCGCGATGCGGCGTGCGCCGGCACCATCGATTGCCATACGCATTCGGTCGGATTGTTTCTTTCGGGCGTCCGGATTTTTCAGAAGTGCAGTCAGCTTTTCCACTGCATCATCGTAGAAGATTTCGTTGTCACGGATGTCACCTGCCCATGGAATCAGGTTTGCATCGTCAAAGGCTTTGACACCGGGAAGCTGATTATCCGCCATACTGAAGCTCACAGACGGGACGCCGATGGCACAGAGTTCATAAAGCGTCGTGCCGCCTGCGGAAAATGCGAGATCGCAGGTGGACATGAGTGCAGCCATATCGGAAACCTGTTCATGCAGGACAATGCGGCTGTCTTTTCCTGCCATGACGGCAAGTTCTGCGCGGTGGACATGCATGGGACCTGTCAGGACGTGGAAGGAAACATCCTTCCAGTCGTCCGATGCGCAGAGACGTTTTAACATACCGCCTGCGATATGGAAGGGATCGGTGCCGCCGGTGGAAAGAAAGAGGTCTTTTACCTGCTTCCAGAGATGGTAGGGCTGATCTGCAAACTGCTCCCGGAGGGGAGTGTAGGCGCATCCGGTCAGAACACAGTCCGCTTTGGTGTAAAAACTTTCATCAACACAGAAATCATAGTTGATCACGAGGGAAGCCGGGCAGTCGAATGCCTGCAGATCGTCCAGATAGGCAACTTTGCAGATCTGGCGCAGGATATCGAGATATTCCGGTGTTGCAAAATAAGAATCCACCAGCAGGCAGGCAACGTTGTGGGAAGAAAGGATTCCCTGCATGGTCTGGATTTCCCGATCGAGGCTTCTGTAATCGGTGCGCAGTTCCAGGATCGGAAAGCTGTGGTCAGCGATTTCGTCAGGAGAATACATTTTTTGCAAAATGGAAGCCGAGGTATCATCGGAGACGAGAAAAGCCACCGCTGCACCCCGTTTCTTCAGGGCACGGGCGATGGACAGACAGCGCATCAGATGTCCGGTCGCAATTGTTTCATTTCCGTCTGTGCGGATATAGACTAACGGATGAGATTCCATGACAGCGGCGTCCCCTTTCCGATCGGACAGGAAGCCTTCCTGCCGAGAATTTCCTCATAATACATTGTGTGCAGTCCGATGCCGGGGCGGATGCAGCGGATATTCTGCTCTGTGAAAACTTCGCCCTCTGCCATGTCCTGCGCGACGAAGATGGAACGGGAGCCTGCCCGTTCTTTTTCCTGTTTGGGGGTAAGGCGGTATTCGGAAGAGCCGAGTGCCTTTTCCAGAATACGGATCTGCGAAACCATTTCCTTAAATTCCTGGGGCTCCATGGAAAATGCGCCATCCGGACCGCCGTCGCTGCGTTTTAAGGTCAGGTGCTTTTCTACCATCCGCGCGCCGAGGGAAACGGCGCCTGCAGCGACAGCCCCGCCCATCGTGTGGTCGGAGAGGCCGGTCAGGCAGCCAAAGGTCTGAGACAGCGTCGGAATCATGCGCAGATTGACGTCCTCGTAGGGCGTCGGGTAAGCGGAAACGCATTTTAACAAAATTACGTCCTCATTGCCTTCTTCACGGCAGACGTTCATGGCGCGCTCGATGTCCTCGAGATGTGCGATGCCGGTGGCAAAGATGACGGGCTTGTGGAGCTTCGCCACCCGACGGATTAACGGAATATCATTTATCTCATAAGATGCAATTTTATAAGCGGGAGCGTCGAGCTCTTCGAGAAAATCGACGGCGGTTGCGTCAAAGGGGGAGGAAAAGCAGAGCAGTCCGCATTTTTTTGCCTCCTCCATCAGACCGGCATGCCATTCCCACGGTGTATAAGCCTGCTTGTAAAGGTCGTATTCTTTGATGCCGTCCCAGAGACCGCCTTTGTTGATAAAGCAGTCCGCGTCGCTGTCAACGGTCATGGTGTCGGCAGTGTAGGTCTGCAGCTTGATCGCGTCCGCGCCGGCTTCCTTTGCGGCGTGGATGATTTCAATCGCACGGTCGTAGTCCTGCAAATGGTTCGCAGACATTTCCGCAACGATAAAGACAGGGGCGTCTGCGGCGATTCTGCGCCCGCCCAGATAAATTTCCTGATTCATATTGTTATTCTTTCTCCATCATTTTCTGATATTTGACTTCTGCAATCGCCCAGTCCTCTTCGGTGTCGATATCCTGAACCTCCAGTTCGGGTAAAAGCAGGGGGACCATACCGGGAGTATCTGTCGTTCCTTCCCGGAAAAAAGCTTCCGTCCGGCAGGCATAGAACTGTCCGCAGTCGTGGTAAAGCGTTTCGAGATCCTGGCTGCGCGCGGTCGCATACTGGGGCCATTTGTAGCCGATGTGACCGTTTTCATCTACGGCGAGGCTGCGCAGAACCGGATACGGAAAAGTCGTTACCGGCATGACGGACTCGGCGTCCTTTAAAAGCTCCATCGCAGTGTAGAGCTTTTTGGGGGTAATAAACGGCGCGGTGGGGTAGATACAGCAGAACGTGTCAAACTCCCTGCCGGCAGCTCTATAGCATTCGAGCACCTCGCGGATGACGTCATCGGTAGAGGCGTAATCGTTTGCGGTCTGGGCGCTTCGAAGAAACGGGACGGATGCCCCGGCACCTTTTGCAAGCCCGGCGATTTCGGGATCATCTGTAGAAACCATCACCTCGTCAAAAATGCCCGCCTGCAAAGCGGCTTCGATGGAATATAAAAGAATCGGTTTTCCGAGAAACGGACGGATATTTTTACGCGGAATCCGCTTGCTGCCTCCGCGCGCTGTAATAATGGCAAGTGCTGACATGGCAAAACCTCCTGTTTCCTGTCAAAAATCGGATTGTGCAGTGTCCGGGAAAAAGAAATCGCCGCAGACATCGCGTCGTAAGTAGTATAACAATCCGGGGAATATTATTCAAGCACAGTTCACTCGTGATTCCGTACGCACAGATTCCATGCTTGCATGAGAAGATGCGCGCACGGAATCACGAAGAGAGCGCCATTTTATGAGCAAAAGTGAGCTGCGAAGCAGCGGAAAGCATCGAAGATGCGATTCATGACAATAGAATGTTCGCGGAGCGTACATTCTATTGTATTGCGAATGGCGCGGGTGAACTGTATAAACTGTAACGGCGTGAACGAAAGCGCATTGTCTTGCAATGGCAGCCAAAAGTATGGTAGAATATAACGACTATGCAATGGAGTCAACTGGTTGAACTGGGATGATTTCATCAGGTTTACCAGAAATTGCCGGAGAAAAAACGAAAATGAAAAAGAGAAAGCCAAAAGAGCGGATTTATGTCTGCCATACTTATTATCATGTATATGTTGCCTGTTTAAAGGAACTGACGCTTCCAAGGGCGATGCGCGGAAAGGCGGATCTGGTGCTGAGCACGATGTCGAACGACTTTGGCAGCCTGAAGGAGCGCGCAGAAAAAAGCGGTCTGTTTGAAGCTGTTTTTATGTTCGAGGAAAAGGAAGAGCATGCGTTCCCCCAGCTGGCACGCTATCATGAAGATCATGGAAATCTGGTGTTTAACCTGTTTTCCAGAATGATTTTTACGAAATTATACGGAAAGCTGCAGCAGCCCTATGTGCCGGTGGATTTTAAAAAGTACCAGGACATCTATGTGTTCTGCGATTCCGACCCCATCGGATATTATCTGAATTATAAGAAAATCCACTATCATGCGGTGGAGGACGGTCTGGATTGTATCTGCTATTACGATACCGCGCGCTATGACAACCGCGGGCATTTCGGACTGAAAGCCTTTCTTGCGGCGCATAACCTGATTTTTATTCAGAACGGATACAGCAAATATTGCGTGGATATGGAGGTCAACAATACGTCGATCCTGAAATATCCCTGCTCCAAATATATCGAACAGCCGCGGGAAGCGATGGTGCGCAGGCTGACGCAGGACGACAAAAATACGATTCTGCGGATTTTTATGGAGGATCTGGACACGCTGATGACGCAGCTTACGACCGGCGCGCATCATGAGCACAAGGTGCTGGTGCTGACGGAGCCATTATGCGAGCTGCCGGTGCGCGAGCAGATTTTCCGGGATATCGTTGCAAAATACGGCAAGGATGCACAGGTGATTTTAAAACCGCATCCCAGAGATGTTTTAGACTATCATAAGCTGTTCCCGGACGATATCGTGCTGGATGGAAAGTTCCCGATGGAAATCCTGAATTTCATCGAGGGGCTGGAATTCGACCAGGTGGTTTCCGTGTATACCGTGCCGGATTCGATTCATTTTGCAAAAGAAAAGGTTTTTCTGGGGGATGACTTTATGGATCTGTACGAAGATCCTTTAAAACACCGCTTTAATGAGCAGATTTTTTAAAAAGCAGTTACAGGATAGGGCTGCAGGAACGAAAGGAACGCTTTCATGAAAAAAATTTACCGTAAAATGATGGTTCTGATGAACCGGAAGCAGAAGCTGAAAATGGTTCAGATTCTGTTTATGATGGTGATCGGTGCGATTCTGGAAACCGTCAGCATCGGTCTTGTGGTACCTGCGATTCAGATGATTATGGATCCGGGCTGCGTGGAGGGCGACGGCACCCTGGCACAGATTTACCGATGGACAGGCTTTCAGAAACCGGGATATTTCACGACGCTGATTCTGGCGCTGATTATTCTGGGCTTTGTGTTAAAAAACGTCTTTCTGTATTTTCAGAATGTGGTGCAGCTACGCTTTGTATACACGAACCAGTTTGAAACCTCTCAGCGCATGATGATCAATTTCATGAAGCGCCCCTATGAATATTATCTGAATGCGGATACCTCTGTCATCCAGCGTATGATCACGTCTGATGTCAATAACATGTACGGTCTGATCCTGGCGCTGCTGCAGCTGATGAGCGAAGTGATTATTTTTGTCCTGCTGGCGGTTACGCTGACTGCGATGGCTCCGCAGATGATTCTGACGGTAGCGGCACTGCTGATCGTGACGCTGCTTGTGATCAAGCAGTTTTTAAAGCCGATCATGCGTCAGGCGGGCATCGAGAACCAGGATTATTACAGCGGTCTGTACAAATGGATTGAAGAATCCGTTATGGGCATCAAGGAAATCAAAATTGCCAATAAAGAAAATTATTTCATCCGCGAATACGGCAAATGCGGTCACGGCTATGTGAGCGCAGTGCAGAAATATAATATTTTTAACGCGACGCCCCGTCTGCTGATCGAGACGGTCTGCATGGCGGGACTGATTCTGTACCTGATTTTCATGATCCTGTCCGGCGAGGATGTCACCAGCATGGTGAGCCAGCTGGGTGCATTCGGCGTTGCTGCCATGCGGCTTCTGCCTTCTGCAAACCGGATCAACAACTATTTGACACAGATTTCCTATTTCGAGCCCTTTTTTATGGGCGTGTCCGACAATCTGCAGGAGGAAATCCACGACAAAAACGTGGTTTACGACGAAGCTGCCTATCGGAGAAGCAAGCCGGTGGATAAGCTGCCCCTACAGGATAAAATTGTACTGGATGATATTGTATACAAATATCCGAATTCCGATGTGCTGATCTTCGACCATGCGCATATGGAGATCCCTGCCGGAAAATCTGTCGGCATTGTGGGGACATCCGGTGCGGGCAAGACAACGATTGTGGATATTATGCTGGGGCTGCTGTCGATTCAGGAGGGACATATCCTCGCAGACGGTGTGGAGATTCGGGATCATTACGAATCCTGGCTGAAAAATATCGGCTACATTCCCCAGACGATTTTCATGATTGATTCCACCATCCGCAAAAATGTGGCGTTCGGTTACGCGGATGAAGACATCGACGATGCAAAGGTCTGGGAGGCACTCAAAAAAGCCCGTCTGGATGAGTTTGTCCGCAGTCTTCCCGAAGGGCTGGATACCGGCATTGGCGAGCGCGGCATCCGGATTTCCGGCGGTCAGCGTCAGAGAATCGGAATTGCGAGAGCGCTGTTTGAAGATCCGGAGGTTCTCGTTTTGGATGAAGCGACCAGCGCACTGGATAACGATACAGAGGCTGCGATCATGGAATCCATCAACAGCCTGCATGGTCATAAGACATTGATTATTATTGCACATCGTTTGCAGACGATCGAAAAATGCGATATTGTTTACCGTGTAGAGCACGGGGAGATCGAACGGGAACGCTGATGCGCGACGAACAGGACGATGCGGAAGCAAAACGTAGTCCTGAAGAGACGATTTACGCGGCGGGAGTACAGCATTGCGCACTTTTGGAACACACCGCGCGCCCGGAAAGGAGGAGACATGGGAAAGCCCGGACGTCAGGCAAATTTTGAGCTGCTTCGGATCATCGCCATGTTCATGGTTGTGATCCTGCACTGGAACACGAACAGCGGATTGCTTTTGGATGTCGGAAGCCCTGTGACGGGCGCCGGGGTCTGGTCCCTTGTGACAGAATCAGTCTGCATTGTCGCAGTCAACGTTTATGTGCTGATCAGCGGATATTTTCTTTCCTCCTGTACCTATTCCTTCCGGCGTGTGGCGCAGGTGCTGGTTCAGACGTTGTTTTATACGGTGCTGATTCCTCCGGTTCTGGCACTTGTCGGTGTCCTTTCGTGGTCGGAGGTTCTCAATCCCTACCACATCTGGAACAGTATTTTTCCGGTGCAGTCCGGACATTACTGGTTCGTGAGCGCTTATGTGGTGCTGTGCCTGTTGTCCCCATTTTTCAACGCAGGGCTGGAAACCCTTTCCCAAAAACGGATGCAGCAGCTGCTGGCGGCGCTTTTGTTCTTTTTTTGCATCGGAAAATCCTTCAGTCCGCTGCAGTTTGCGTTGGATCGTTTCGGATATGACTTCGGATGGTTTGCAGTGCTGTACCTGACCGGCGGTTATTTGAAAAAATACGGGATGCCGCGTTTGAACAGTTTTTCCAAAAATATTGCGTTGTATGCAGGCTGCACGCTGGGGACATTTTTGCTGGAGCTTTTGCTGCTTCCTTTGGCAGGACGACTGGCGGGACTGACCTATTATGCGTCCGTTCCATTTCACTATAATGCACTGTTTGCCTATCTTGCGGCGGTGGGGCTGTTTGGCGCGTTTGCTGTCCTGAAGGTAAAAGAAGGGCGTTTTGCAGATATGGTGCGGTTCTGGAGCCCTGCGGTATTCGGGGTTTATCTGATTCATCAACAGACGGATATTGCACCGCGCTGGTTTGCGTGGGTCAACGCCCTGACCGGACGACTTGGGGATTTCTGGAACATCGTTCCGGGTGAGACGGGCGTAACTGCAGGACGGATGCTTCTTGTGCTTTTGGTGCAGTCCGTCATCGTTTTTGTGGTCTGTATCGGAATCGAGCGGCTGCGGCTGTGCGTGTTCGATAGAATTGGAAAAGGCTGAGGCAGGTTTGCTGCAAATCGGGAAAAGGTTTTTTTGGAGGAAAAAAGAGAGCGTGAAAGAAAAAGCAAAACGATTGGGAACAATTTTGTTTCCGGTGATACTGTTTTTGTATCCGCTGTTAAAAATTACACAGGGAATCGAACTGACGGACACCTGCTATGGTCTGGTAAATTACCGCTTTTTCCCGCATGCGGGGCAGGAGTGGACGGTTGCGACCTATCTTGCAAATGTGCTCGGGGCGCTTTTGATGCGCCTGCCCTTTGGGGACAGCCTGGTGGGAATGCGTTTTTATACGGGTCTTTTCGTCAGTGCCATGGCGCTTTTGGCGTATTTTTTCCTGAAAGGCAAAATGCCGTCCTGGATCGTGTTTCTGGGCGAATTCGCGGCAATCAGCCTGTGCTGGATTCCGACGACGAGCCTGTATAATTACCTGACGTTTTTCCTGTTTTTGTGCGGAACGGTGCTTTTATACCGCGGACTGATCTGGCAGAATCGCAAATGGATGGCGTTTGCTGGCGTATGTCTGGGCGCTTCTGTGCTGACGCGCCTGCCTAACATCGTAGAATGTGCGCTGATTATCGCGGTATTTTATTATGGCATTTTGAAAAAGAAAAAAGTGGCGGAGATCTGGAAAGATGTCGCTGCCTGTGTGATCGGCTTTGTGGCGGCATTTCTTGTCGGTTTTCTTGCAATCAGCCTGCAGTTTAGGTTTGATGCATATCCGAAGATGCTTGTCGGGCTTGCCGGATATTCCGGAACGGATGAGACGTATTCATCCCTTTCTATGATTACTTCTGTTGTATCTGCTTATGTAGAAGCGTTTAAATGGGTGCTGATTTTGGGGATCGCAGCGCTTTTAGGTACGGTTTTATTTTTCCTTCTCCCCGGAAAATTCGAAAAAGGCAAGATGGTGCTGTATCTATGCATGCTTCCGGTGCTGCTGCGGTTTTTATGGGGACGCGGCATGTTCAACCTGCAGTACGCCTTTTACTGGAGCGTATTTGAGTGGTGTATGGTGCTTTTATATGTGGCTATCGGGCTGTGTATCTGGACCCTTGCCGATCCGCTGGTATTTCGAAGGGATAAGCTGTTGTCGTTGATGGTGCTTTTGGTCATTTTGATCACGCCGATCGGAAGCAACAACGAAACATATCCGAATATGAATAACCTGTTTTTGGTTGCTCCGGTGACCTTCTGGATGGGCTACCGGCTTTTGTTAAAGCTGCGCCGCCTGCCGTATAGCTTTGCGTGCCGGGCGATGCTGGTGTGCGTGGCGGTTGTTTTTCTGATACAGAGCACGGGCTTTGGCGTGCGTGCGGTTTTTCGGGACAGCATCGAGGGACAAAAGCGGGATACCCGGGTTGTAAACTGCAAAAAGCTTTCCGGTGCAAAAACGAATCGGGCAAATGCAGAGCAGCTGCAGGATGTTGTGGATTATTACGCAGAGCATGCGGATGAATTGGAGGAAAACAGCAGGCTTTTGACCTTTGGCGATGTGCCGGGCTTTTGCTGGCTGTTCGATCTGCCCTCGGCGCTGTCCCACGACTGGCCGGATATGAATACTTACCCGGCAGAGACGATGCGGACAGATTTGGAAGCGCTGTCCCAGGCGGGAGAAAAGCCGCTGGTGATCCTCTGTCCCGGAAAGGTGGACACAGAGGATGCACAGGAAGCGCAGAAATGGGAGCTGCTGCAGGAGTTCCTGGCGCAGAATGCCTATGAAATGAAGCTGGATAACGGAACCTATCAGATTTATGAATAAAAATGAAAGCAGCGCAGTGCGGTTGAAAAAACGGACTGCAAAACCGCTTTTGGGAAAGAAGGAATCAACCATGGAAGAAAAGAAGCTTCCCTTTACCGGACGGGAAAAAATCCGGTTCAATGTACCTCCGTTTACGGGACGGGAATACGAATATGTGCGCCAGGCAGTGGAAAATCAGAAGATCTGCGGAGACGGGGAATTTACCAAAAAGGCGAGTCGCTGGTTTGAAGAAAAAACCGGAACGGCGAAGTGCCTGATGACGACTTCCTGTACCCATGCGACGGAGCTTGCCGCGATTCTGGCGGATATCAAACCGGGGGATGAAATTATTATGCCGTCTTACACATTTGTTTCCACGGCAAATGCGTTTGTGCTGCGGGGCGGCGTGCCTGTTTTTGTGGATATTCGTCCGGATACCATGAATATTGACGAAAAACAGATCGAAGCAGCGATCACCGAAAAGACGAAGGCCATTGTGCCGGTGCACTACGCCGGAGTAGCCTGCGAAATGGATACGATCATGGATATCGCAAAGCGTCACAACCTTCTTGTGATTGAGGATGCGGCGCAGGGCGTGATGGCTTCTTATAAAGGGAAAGCCCTCGGGAGCATCGGTGATTATGGCTGCTACAGCTTCCATGAAACAAAAAATTACAGCATGGGGGAGGGCGGTGCACTGCTGATCCGCGATCGGGAGCATGTGGAGCGTGCAGAGATCATTCGGGAAAAAGGTACTGACCGAAGCAAATATTTTCGCGGTCAGGTGGATAAATATCGCTGGCAGGAGTTTGGCTCCAGCTATTTACCGAGTGAGTTAAATGTGGCGTATCTGTATGCACAGCTGGAAATGGCAGATCAGATCAATGAGGCACGGTTGGCGCGCTGGAATGAGTACTATAAGCTGCTGACGCCACTTGCTCAGGCAGGCAAGATTGAGCTGCCGGTGGTTCCGGAGGGCTGCGTCCATAATGCCCACATGTTCTATATCAAGACGGCGGACGAACACGAACGCCAGGAGCTGATCAATTATTTGAAGGAACGGGATATTCTGGCGGTTTATCATTATGTGCCGCTGCATTCCGCGCCTGCAGGAATTAAATATGGACGCTTCAACGGAGAGGATGTCTACACGACAAAGGAAAGTGAGCGCCTGCTGCGCCTGCCGATGTACTATGGTCTGACGGCGGAAGAGACAGCATTTGTGGCGGATCAGGTGAAGGAGTTTTATGGCAGGTAAGCAGTTTTTGAAAAAACACGAAAATTGCATACTGTCGCTTGCGATGGCTCTGATCCTGGCGGGGATTTTAGCGGCGCGCTTTGACTTTTATTATGATTTGAATGACGATGTGCTGATAAAAGATATTCTGTCCGGCGTATATTCCGGTACGCCGGACGGACATACCATGCAGTTGTTGTATCCGCTGGGAGCATTGCTTGCGCTGTTGTACCGGGGGCTTTCGATCCCGGTATTCGGCGCGTTTTTGCTTTTCTGCCAGTTTGGGAGTATCTGGGCGGTCGGATACAGGAGCACCGTGCTGGTGGACGAGGAGCGGGCAGCACGTGATGGCGCGCCTTTTGCACCAGGGATGTGCAGTGCAGCGTCTGTCACGCGTCTGGCAGAGCCTGCGGTATGTAGCGCATGGAATACTACTGCCGAGCGGCTGGGCGTAAAAGGGGTGCTTCTCCTTGTAGAGGCTCTGTTCTGGTTTGCAGCGATGGGCAGTCACCTTGTGTATCTGCAGTACACGGTCACGGCGGGGATGCTGGCGGGCGCGGCGATTTTTTGGGTTGTTACGGCGAAGGGCAAAGAACGCTTCTGGGCGCTTTTGCTTTATTGGCTTTCTTTCTGCCTGCGTCCGGAGATGGCGCTTTTGTGCCTGCCGCTTGCAGGAGCTGGCGGTCTTTGCATCTGGGGCAGGGAAAAACAGATTTTTTCCAAAGAAAGCCTGCGGCATTATCTTGGACTGTTTGCAGCGCTGGTAATCGGGATGGGTGTTTTTTACGGGCTTGACGTGCTTGCCTATTCCGATCCGAACTGGAAAGATTTCCGACAGTTTTTCGATGAGCGCACGATATTATATGATTACCATCTGGATTTCATTGAGCAATACGATGAAAACCGGGAAGCCTATGAAGAGACGGGTGTTTCCAGGACGCTGCAGGAGATGCTCAAAAACTATAACTTTGGGGCGGCGGATGAGATCGACACGCAGATGTTTTCTTCCCTGGCGGTGCAGGCGAAGAAAACAGACGCAAAAGAATCAGTGCTATCGCAGGTAAAAAAAGCAATTTGGCGGCTGGTACATGAAAACTGGTTGTCGAAAAGCGACCTGCCCTGGAACTTTGTCTGGCTGGCAGTTGTTTTTGCATGGTGTTCCTGCTGTTTACAGAAAGAAAAACGAAGATATTTCTGGCAGCCGATTTTTGTGGTTTGTGTCGGCGGAATGCTGTGGAGCTATCTGCTGATGCAGGGACGGATGGTGGATCGCGTGACCCATCCGCTGTATCTGGCACAGATTTTGCTGGCGGCTGGGCTGTGGGGAACGGCAGGAAACAGACAGTTGAAAATGCGCACAGCAGAAAAATGCGATGCCGTGGGCCATACTGATGCTGCAACGGGCGCTGCAATAGTCTGCTCGGACGCGGAGAACGCAGACGTGTCTCACAACGTCAACACACGCAGCGCCGGACGTATTCACACTGTCATGACCGCTGCAGTCTGCGGTGTTATCCTGTTGCTTTGTATTCTCCGGGTTCCGGGCATGTGGCAGGGTGTGGCGCGGGAGCAGACACACAGGGAAACGGTAAACCAGACAAACGAGGACGTGTTTGCATATTGCAAAAAACATGCTTCGACGCTGTTTTTAGAGGATGTGTATTCGACGGTGGCGTATTCGGAGAAGATTATGCTGGACCGCGATAAACCGTTCAACTATGATCTGTTGGGCGGCTGGCTGGTAAAAAGCCCGCTGACGAAGCAGAAGCTGTCAGCGTTTGGATATGCTTCCATGGGAGAAGCGGCCAGAAGCAGTGAGAAGGTCTGTCTGCTGGCGGACGAGGGCACGGATATGTCCTGGCTGACAGAATATCTGGAGGAACGGGGAGAACCCGGAATGCTGCTGCGGATCGGCTCTGCAGGAGAAGGGGTTGAGGTTTATCAGTTCCTTTCAGAAGAGCGCATAAACGAAATGTTTCGGGGAGAAGAGATTGATGCAGAAGATTGAGGGAAAGCAGATTTATCTGCGGCCGATCACGATGGAGGACACGGACCGGATTGTTTCGTGGCGGAATCAGGATCGCGTCCGGCATAATTTTATCTATCAGAAGCTTTTTACAAAAGAAAGCCATGAAAATTGGATGCACACCCAGGTGGAAACCGGCCATGTCGTACAGTTTATTATCTGTGAAAAAAATAACGATCGACCGGTAGGCAGCGTATATTTCCGGGACATCGACCACGACAATAAAAAAGCGGAATATGGAATTTTTATCGGAGAAGCGGACGCTGCGGGCAGAGGAATCGGATCGGAAACAGCCCGCCTTGCAGCAGATTACGCGCGGGATGTGCTAAAGCTCCACAAGCTGATGCTGCGCGTGTTCGCGGATAATGTCGGAGCAGTCAAAAGCTACCAAAATGCCGGATTTGTGCAGGAGGCATGCCTGAAGGATGAATTTTTGCAGAACGGCGTTTATCGGGATATGCTGCTGATGGCGATTTTGTTTGAGGAGAACAGATAAACAGCCGCATCTGCGGCAATACAGGAGGAAGTATGAAGAAACAGTTAGTCAGCTTTGTAATCCCGTGCTACCGGTCAGCGGAAACGATCGGCAGTGTGGTGGACGAAATCGAAGCAGCGATGGGGGAGCTGGAGCGGTATGAGTATGAGATTATTCTGGTCAACGATTGCTCGCCGGACGATACCTTTGGAAAAATCCGCGAGCTGTGCGGCAAGGATAAACGGATCAAGGGGATAAATCTGGCGCGAAATTTTGGACAGCATGCGGCACTGATGGCGGGATTTCATCAGGTAAAGGGCGACATCCTGGTTTGTCTGGATGATGACGGTCAGACGCCTGCAAACGAAGTCGGCAAGCTTCTGGCTGCGCTGGAAAACGGCGCAGACGTTGCATATGCAAAATATGAGCACAAGCATCACAGCGCATTTCGGAATTTCGGAAGCAGGGTCAACGACTGGATGCTCTGCTTTATGCTGAACAAACCAAAGGATCTGTTTATTTCCAGCTATTTTGCCGCAAGACGCTTTGTACTGGAAGAGATGCTGAAATATGAAAATGCGTTCCCTTATGTCATTGGACTGGTGCTTCGTGCAACCAGAAATATTGTCAACGTGACGATAGAACATCGGGATCGAATGGTCGGCGAATCCGGCTACACCTTTGGAAAGCTGTTGGCGCTGTGGTTTAACGGATTTACAGCGTTTTCAGAAAAGCCCCTCCGGATCGCAACGATGGCGGGTGTGGGCTGTGCCGGACTGGGATTTTTGTACGGAATTTATACGATTATTAAAAAACTGGTGCTTCCGGGTGTTCCGATTGGATTTTCAGCGCTGATGGCGTCGATCATGTTTATCGGCGGAATGCTGATGCTGATGCTGGGGCTGATCGGGGAATATGTCGGAAGAATGTACATCTGTCTCAATCATGCGCCGCAGTTTGTGGTAAGGGAGATCGTTGGTGGAGAAGAATCGGAAAATTAAATATCGCACGCTTATTTGCAGCGCAGCAGGGGCTTTTTTTTGCGGATTTGGTGCAAACTGGGGCAGTCAGCTGGATCGAAACGGAAACGTAGCAGTAACGGATTTGTACAGTTGGCTGATCCCATTTCTGATGGCCTGTGTGCTGACACCGGTGTTTTATCTGGTGGTGGAAAAGCTGACCGGCATAGAGGCGTCAGGCGATAGGCTGGTATCCCACAGCAACAAAAAAGCGCCGGATGCCGGGCAGCGGCAGCGTAACGGGCAGTTGACGTGCAGCAAAAAAGCACCGGATGCCGGACAGCAGCAATCCAGCGGTTGGAAAAAACTGCTCCGAAGCCCCATCCTTCGCTGCGCCTTCCTTCTGTTCCTGTGCTGGCTGCCGGTATTCCTTGCGGTCTATCCAGGCTTTTTTGCCTATGATGCGACAGACGAGCTGCAGGAGGTGCTGACCGGACAGTATGTGACAAGGCATCCGCTTTTACATGTACTGATGCTTGGAAAAGCGGTAAGCGGCATTCAGAAGCTGACGGGCAGCTATAATATCGGGATCGGCGTTTATGTGCTTGCACAAATGGCGATAATGGCGCTGCTGCTTGGCTGGACCATGCAGCAGCTTCAGACCAGGGCAGGACGAGTCTGCGGGCTGTTGTTCTACGGACTGTTCCCGGTCGTCCCGATGTATGTGCTGTGTACGAGCAAGGATATGCCGTATACGGCTGGAATGCTGGCGGTGCTGGTGCTGCTGTGCAGGATGCAGCGCGGCGGACGCAGCAGGAGGGAAGAATCTGAAGTTGATGCCGCGCACGCGGATGTGGTGTCATCGACAGCCAGCGCCGCTCGGACAAAAGCTGCAGCGGACGCCGAAATGCCCAAAGCCGGTCATTTTCCCTTAAGCACCGCATCCCTCCCGGCACTCGCATTCGCCCTGCTGGTCATGGCAGTTTTCCGCAGCAATGGAGTGATCGTCCTTGTATTGTTTCTACCGATCCTGTTTTTTCTGGTACAGAAAAGCAGCCGGAAAAAGGCAGTGCTTTTGGCAGGCGTTGTTTTGGGGGCGTATGTTCTTTTACAGAGTGGCTTAAACATTGTCCTGAAGCCGGAGAGCACGAATGCGATGGAAAGCCTGACCGTGCCGATTCAGCAGCTTGCGCGGACGTGGAACTACAGCCCGGAGCTGTTTTTGGAGGAAGATCAGGAAACGCTGTTTGAAATTTTACCGGAGGAATCCCTGCAGCTGTATCAGCCGAAGCTTTCCGATCTGGTAAAGGCGGGATTTGTGACGGAAAATTTTAAAAAGGATCCTGCAAAATATGCAAAGCTGTGGACAAGGATCGGGATAAAAGCACCGGCAACGTACTTAAACGCCTGGCTTTTGACCTCCTATGGCTTCTGGTATCCGGGCGCGGATATTGATGTATACAATGGCACAAGATGCTACGAAAGCAGCTCTTATTTTTCCTGTGAAACGGAAGGACCCGGACGGCGGGATTCCAAACTGCCGTGGCTGGAGCATTGGTATGAAAACCTTTCCTGGACGGATACAGTGCACAAAATACCGGTCGTTTCCCTTCCCTTTTCGCCGGGAGCGCTGTGCTGGTGTTACGTGCTCGGCACACTGTTTTTGATCGCGTCCGGAAACTGGAGGAAGGCGGCGGTATTTTCACCGGTCTGCCTGAATCTTCTGACGGTGTTGTTAGGACCGACCTATCTGGTACGTTACGTCCTGATTTTCTGGTTCGCCCTGCCCCTTTACTTGTCAATCTGTGTCGGAGTGTGTTATACTTCTAAAGATAATGGGAAAAGTGGGAAATCCTGCGTAAAAGCAGATAAACAGGCTGCCGGGAATCTGCCGGATGGTTCCCTTTTCGGAAAGGCTTTTCATGAATCGAAAGATTAAAGCATATCAGGCAATTATTTATATCGTTCTGTTTTATCTGGCAGCGGTTCTTTTTTTGCTGGGACCGGGAAAACTGCTGGAAAAAGACAGGCTTCTGGCGGGTGCAGAAAATCCAGTCGGAACCGTGGAGGTGCGGGAGGATCAGCAGGTTCAGCAGGTGCTGATTGCGGAGGGCGATTATTTACGGTATCTGGAGCTGTATGTGACATCTCCAAAATCTCCCGGGGAGTATTATCATCTGCTCGTTTACGATGAAAATAACGAAATGCTGATTAACCGGGATTTTGAACTCAAAGCGGACGAAGTGCCCGGCTTTGTGCGGATTCCGCTGGGAATCGATACGACGAGGGGGACGGCTTATGTCTGGCAGCTGCAGGGTAAGTCGGAGCCGCTGGAGCTTTCTTATGAAAATACAGGGGAAACGGGGCTGACCTGCTTTGGCAGCTATTATGTCCTCGCAGACAGCACTTCGACTCAGATGGAGACACAGAATATTGTCATGCGTCTGGTCTACACCGACAAGCCGTCCGCGGCAGTGATGATGATTTTAAAGACAATACTGTGCGTTGTAGCGGCAGCTTTTATCCTTGCTGCGGTATATCTGAGTCCGAAACAGCCAAAACTCAACAATAAAATCACATGGCGCTTTGTCCACTGGGTGACAGCCGGACCTTTGATTACTGTGGGCACGGCAGTTTTGCTCTGGGAGGTCTATGGGCGCAGGGCATTTGGAGGCAAACCGGACGACCTGATCGTGTACGGACTTGGAATCGCTCTGTTTTTTGCATTTTCTGCCTGGGTGCTTTTTTCGCGGCGTGGCAGCAAATACCATCCACCGTTTGAAGAAATGCTGACAGAGCAGGGGATGGACTGGTTGCAGGCGGCGGCGTTTGCCGGTGTTTTGCTGGGCGGCATTCATTATATGAACGCGCTGTACCAAAATCAACAGAACCTCGCGTATCGGGAAGTGCTTTCGTGGGCGGCGTTCCTGATTCTGACGATGGTATCTCCTGCAGTTCTGTTTTCCAAAAAGGGCGGATGGCGGGCACTGATCGGCCTGATCGCCGGTGGAATCTGGTATGTAGTGCAGTCGCTGACGCAGAAGGAAGCCCTGCAGACCAACGCGCTGCTTGGCAAACAGATTTTTCTGGAAGCGCTGATCGTCTTTTTCTTCGTTCTGATTCTGGCAGAGCTGGCAGCACGAATCCGCGCCAAAAAGCTGGTCGAGGGCAGTGTCAACCGCATTTATACGGCAGTGCTGTTTGGATTTATGGCGCTTTTGGTGATTTTCAGAAATACGCGCCTCTGGCCGATTTATCTGGCGGTCGTATTTGCACTTTACTATGTTTTTTATCTGGGCTGGAACAAAAAGAAACACCTGTTGAATAACTTCTGCAATGGCGTGATGTTAAACTTTGCGCTGGCAGTCGTGTTCGCATTTGCGAGAAGACCGTTCCGTGCGTGGGTGTATTCGAGATATAATTTTGTTTTTCACACTGTAACGATTACAGCAACTTATCTGACGTTGGTGCTCTGCGTGCTGACGGTGCGGCTGTTCGTTAAACTGTCGGAGGGCATGCCCCAAAACAGCACAAAAAATGCCAAAGGGATGAAGCATAAGCCGCTCCGCAAAAAGGATGCGAAAAACAGCTGCCCTGCGGATTTGTGGGGAACGTTTTTGCTGTACGGAATCGCAGTTTCGCTGCTGTTTTTAACGCTGTCGAGAACCGGCTATCTGGCGGTGCTGGTAATGACCGCAGTGCTGCTGATTTTTGTGCCGGTGTTTGTATACAGACAGAAAATCCGGGAAATTTTCCGGGCGCTTGTCTATATGATTGTAGCGTTTGTGATCTGTCTGCCGATGACCTATTCCGGCATCCGGCTGCTTCCGGCACTCTATAACGATCCGTATCTGTATGAGATCGAGGATTCCGCATCCGCGATTCACAAGGACGATCCGAAGGATTCTGACGCCTATATGTCGGTCTCCTATTTCAAATATGTCATAGAAAATAAGCTCCTTTCGGATGCTTCCGAGCTGACGGAACAGACAGAGCTTTTCTGCAATGCAGTGACCGGTAAGCCTTCTGTAAAAAATGACGTGCTGGTAGCGTCTGCGCAGGATGAGGCAGGCATGTCGGACGCAGAGGATTTCTCCAACGGACGTCTGGAAATTTTCCGGTCGTATATGGACAACTGGAATGCGACGGGACATACGGAAATGGGCGTTTTGCTGCCGGACGGCTCCATTAGCGTCCATGCCCATAACACCTATCTGCAGGTCATCCATGATCACGGACTGATCGTCGGCATTTACTTCCTGTGCTTCGGGGCCGGAAGCATCTGCCTGATGTTTGCATATGCGATTAAAAAGATTCGGGAGGACGCATATGCTGTACTGCCGCTGGCTGTCATGCTCGGTTTTTGCGTCGCGGGGCTGGTGGAATGGCTGTTCCATCCCTGCAATCCGCTCGGATTTTCCGCGATGGCGCTGCTTGCACCCCTGATGAGCTTTTCCCCCCGCAGACATGCCGCCTGACGGGATATCACGATAAATGAGGAAGAAAGAAATGCAAGGCAAAAAGAAAAAACCCTTTAATTATCAGCTGTTTTATCGCAGGACAGCGTTAATTGTATACGATATTATCAGTGTAATCGCCGCCAGCTATCTGGCGATCCTGATCCGGTATGATTTTGACGTGAGTACAGTACCGGCAGCGTTTTTGCTGCCGATCCGCCACTTTTTGCCCATCGGGATTGTTATCGCACTGTTCGTATTTTATCTGTTCCGTCTTTATCACAGCCTGTGGGCATTTGCAGGCGAGACAGAGCTTCAAAACCTTGTGATGGCATGTCTTGTGACGAGTGCGGTCAACGGCGCAGGGATCAACCTGTTCCGAATGGAGGGAAAAGCAGTTCCGGACAGCTATTATTTTCTGTATTTCTTCTTCCTGCTGACCTTTTTGTTTGCCAGCCGTTTTTCCTACCGTTTTTTCCGCAGCCGCAAGCACAAGCTGCAGAACCGCAAAAACAGCATTTCTGTCATGATCATCGGTGCCGGCGAGGCGGGCAATACGATCATCAAAGAAATCGTTTCCAGCAACTTCTCTACAATGGTGATCCGTTGTATTATCGATGACGATAAAAATAAATGGGGACGCTTCATTCAGGGCATCAAGGTGGTCGGAGGCCGCGACAAGATCATAGAGTCCGCAGATTTATACGATATTGATGAAATTTTCCTGGCGATCCCCTCTGCGTCTCCGGCACAGATTAAGGATATCCTGGAAATCTGTAAAGAGACAAACTGCAAGCTGCGCAGCCTTCCCGGACTGTATCAGCTCGTAAACGGTGAAGTCAACGTCAGCAAGCTGCGGGACGTCGAGGTCGAAGACCTGCTGGGCAGGGAACCGATCCGCGTGGATATCGATTCCATTCTGGGATATGTGCAGAATAAGGTTGTGCTCGTTACAGGCGGCGGCGGTTCCATCGGAAGCGAGCTGTGCCGTCAGATTGCCGGTCACAAGCCTGCGCAGCTGATCGTGTTTGATATTTATGAAAACAATGCCTACGACCTGCAGCAGGAATTGAAGGAAAAGTATCCGGAGCTGAATCTGGTGGTTCTGATCGGCAGCGTGCGCAACACGAGCCGGATCAACTATGTGTTTGAAACGTATCATCCCGATATTGTGTACCATGCAGCAGCGCATAAGCATGTGCCGCTGATGGAGGACAGCCCCAACGAGGCGGTCAAAAACAATGTATTCGGCACCTGGAAAACCGCTATGGCGGCGGCACAGAACCACACGAAAAAGTTCGTCATGATTTCGACAGACAAGGCGGTGAACCCGACGAATATCATGGGTGCGAGCAAGCGAATCTGCGAGATGATCGTGCAGACGTTCAACCGCCATTATGAGACGGAGTTTGTAGCAGTTCGTTTCGGCAACGTGCTCGGCTCCAACGGAAGTGTTATTCCGCTGTTTAAAAAACAGATTGCGGCAGGAGGTCCGGTAACAGTTACGCATCCCGACATCATCCGGTATTTCATGACCATTCCGGAGGCAGTGTCTCTGGTGCTGCAGGCGGGCGCCTATGCAAAGGGCGGAGAAATTTTCGTTCTGGATATGGGCGAGCCGGTCAAAATCCTGGATCTTGCAAAGAACCTGATCCGTCTGTCCGGTTATCGTGTCGGTGAAGATATCAAAATCGTCTTTACCGGTCTGCGCCCGGGAGAGAAGCTTTATGAAGAGCTTCTGATGAAGGAAGAAGGACTGCAGGATACGGACAATAAGCTGATTCATATCGGCAGACCGATCGAGCTGGACGAGCGGCTGTTCTTTCAGCAGTTAAAGCAGCTGGAAGAGGCATCTAAAGAAGAAAATAAAGATATCCGGCCGCTGATTCATGAGGTCGTGCCGACGTATCATTATCAGGAGAAGCGATGAACATACATCATATTGGGTATCTGGTAAAAAAAGGTCCGAAAGCACAGGCGGCATTTGAAGCGCTTGGATATATTGCAGAGGGCGAATGGACGCATGACGAAATCCGCAAGGTGGACATCCTGTTTTTGCAAAAGGACGGCTACCGGATCGAACTGGTGAGCCCGTATGCGCCGGATTCCGTGGTTTCCGGGCTGATCAGGACCTACAAAAATGCCCCCTATCATCTTTGCTACGAAGCAGAGAATTTTGAAAAAGAGCTGGCAGAGCTGGAAGGAAACGGCTACATCCGAATCGACGGGCCGACGCCTGCTCCGGCCATCGGCGGACGCAGAGTAGTATTTCTCATGCACCCGGCGGCAGGTATGCTGGAGCTTTTGGAAGAAAAGTAAGCTTGAAATAAGAAAGAGGTAACGAGATGGAAAGAAAACGGATTTATCTGTCCTCCCCCACAATGCACGGAGAAGAGCAGGCCTTTGTACAGAGTGCATTTGATACGAACTGGGTAGCGCCCCTTGGTCCCAACGTGGATGCCTTTGAAAAGGAGATGGCAGACTATATTGGCGGCGGTTATGCGGCAGCTCTGTCTGCAGGAACCGCAGCGATCCATCTGGCAGTGATCCTGGCGGGCGTAAAAGAAGGGGATGTTGTGTTTGCACAGTCCCTGACGTTTGCTGCAAGCGTAAATCCTGCCTGCTATGAAAAGGCAAAGCCTGTCTTTATCGATTCAGAACCCGACACCTGGAATATGGATCCTGTCGCTTTGGAAAAAGCCTTTGAAAAATATCCGCATCCGGCAGCTGTCATCGCTGTGCATCTGTACGGAACACCTTCCAAAATCGACCGCATCCGCGATATCTGCAAAAAGCATCAGGTTCCGCTGATCGAGGATGCTGCGGAAGCGCTGGGAAGCTCCTTCCAGGGTCAGAAGCTTGGTACCTTTGGGGATTATGGAATTCTTTCTTTTAACGGCAACAAAATCATCACCTCCTCCGGCGGCGGTATGCTGCTGTGCAGCGATGAAGCAAAGATTAAGCGTGCCCGTTTTCTGGCAACTCAGGCAAGGGATCCCGCCCGCTATTATCAGCATTCCACCATCGGCTATAACTACCGGATGTCTAACGTGGTAGCCGGAATCGGAAGAGGACAGCTGTTACACCTGGAAGAGCATAAAGCAAGGAAAAATGAGATTTACAGACAGTATAAAGAGGCATTTGCGGATATCGAAGCGATCACGATGAATCCGATGAATCCAGACGGAGACGCAAACAACTGGTTGTCCTGCATGACGATCGCACCGGACTGCAGCGTGACGCCCGATCAGGTGATGGATGTCCTGGCAGAGTACAATATCGAGACGCGCCCCATCTGGAAGCCAATGCATTTACAGCCTGTTTTTGCAGACTGCGATTTCATTCAGGTTAAGGAAGGCAGGAGCGTTTCGGAGGATATTTTCAATCGCGGTGTCTGCCTGCCCAGCGATATCAAAAATACACCGGAGGATATGGAGCTGATTATCTCCCTTATCCGTAAGGTATTTGAAAAATAGGAAAAGAATATGTATGCAAAGTATATGAAACGGCTGCTGGATATCCTGCTATCGCTGACGATCCTCATAGTGCTGAGCCCACTTCTTCTGGTGCTGTGTATTCTGGTGCGCAGCAAGCTGGGCAGTCCGATTTTCTTTAAGCAGGAGCGCCCGGGATTGCATGAGAAAATTTTCACAATGTATAAATTCCGCACGATGACGGACAAACGCGACGCCGAGGGAAATCTTCTGCCGGATAAGGACAGGCTTACCAAATTCGGAAAGCTTCTGCGGGCAACGAGTCTGGACGAGCTGCCGGAGTTTTTCAACATTTTAAAAGGGGACATGAGCTTTATCGGTCCGCGTCCGCTCCTGGTTTCGTATCTGCCGTATTATACGGAAACAGAGGCTCTGCGCCATACAGTGCGTCCCGGACTGACAGGTCTTGCACAGGTGTCGGGACGAAATTTTCTGGACTGGGACAGACGGCTTGCGAAGGATGTGGAGTATGTAAAGGGACTTTCCTTCCAAATGGATTTGAAGGTTTTATTTTTGACCGTCAAGGTAGTCTTCGACCGCTCGGACGTCGCAGAGGATACCAGTCAGGCGGAGGGCAATTTTGCCCGGATCAGGCAGGAGCGGCTTGACAGAACCGGAAGGCTGGAGGCCTGAAGAAGACAGAGCATAATCTGCTCGGAAAGAGGATTCGTATGATCAATATCCTGATTTTAAGCGCCGGCACGAGAGACAAGGTCGTGCAGTATTTTAAAGAAGTCCTTGCCGGAAAAGGAAAGGTAATCGCAACGGACTGTAGCCCCTACGCACCCGCCATTTATGAAGCGGACGAATATGTGCTGGTGCCCAGGATCACAGAGCCCGGTTATCTGGACAAAATTCTTGAGATCTGCCGGGAAAAACAGATCACGGGCGTGCTTTCCCTGATCGACCCGGAGCTGTCTCTTCTTGCAGACAATAAGGAGCGTTTTCTGGAGGTCGGAACCGTGCCGATCGTGCCGGACGCAAAGCAGGTGGATATCTGCTTCCATAAATATGCGATGTATGAAGCCTGCAAAGCACTCGGCTTTGCGACGGGACGCTGCTTTCTGGATCGGAAGGAATTCTATCATGCGGTGGAAAACGGCGAGCTGACCTATCCGGTTTTTGTCAAGCCGGAAAGCGGAAGCGCGAGTCTGGACATTCATATGGCTCAGGATCAGGAGACAGTGGAATTTCTCTGCGGCCGTGAGGACGGACTGATGATTCAGGAGTTCATGAACGGACAGGAATACGGTGCAGACGTCTACATCGATATGCTCAGCGGCGAAGTAGTTTCTATTTTCGTTAAGAAAAAGTTGAAAATGCGTGCAGGAGAAACCGATAAGGCGGAATCCTTCCAGGAGGAAAAGCTGTTCGCCCTGATTACAGATTTTGTAAAGAAAATGGGCTTTCGCGGTATTATCGATATCGATCTGTTTGAAATCGACGGAAACTGGTACATTTCCGAGGTTAATCCGAGATTTGGCGGTGGTTATCCCCATGCATGGGCCTGCGGCGTGCGCGTGCCGGAAATGATTGTCAGAAATCTGGAAGGACAGACAAATGTTCCGGAAATCGGAAATTATCCGGTTGGGAAGATCATGATGAAATACAATGAGATTATGGTTCGCTGACAAAAAGCTGCAGCAGAAACGAGGAAGGATGAAACAAAGCGTACTGGTGCTTGGAAACAGCGATTCCGGGCTGTATGATTTCCGAAAAGAAGTGCTGATGGCGCTGATGCAGGAGGGCTATGAGGTCCATGTGTCGGTGCCGGATACCGGGTATTTGGAAAAAATCAAAAAACTGGGCTGTATCTGTCATGAGACGGTGATGGAGCGCCGCGGTATGAATCCGTTGAAGGACGGAAAGCTGCTTTTGTTTTACAGAAAGCTGTTAAAGACCATCCATCCGGCGGCGGTGCTGACCTATACGATTAAACCGAATATTTATGGCGGTGTGGCGTGTCGACTTGCAAAGGTACCTTATCTGGTCAACATTACAGGCCTTGGAACGACACTGGAGTATGATGGAGCGTTACAGAAGCTGATCGTTTTACTGTATCGGACAGGAATGTCCGGCGCGGGCTGCGTCTTTTTCCAGAATGAGCAGAATCTGGCGTTCATGCGGCAGAAGGGCTGTCTGAAAAAAAGGACGAAAACCCGGGTGATCTCCGGCTCCGGTGTCAACCTGGAGGAGCATCCGCCGATGCCCTATCCGAAGGAAGATACCGTCCGTTTTGTATCGGTTATGCGGATCATGAAGGATAAGGGAATCGAGGAGCTGCTGGAAGCGGCAAGACGGATCCATGAAAAGCATCCGGAAACGGTATTCGAGCTGCTGGGCGCCTACGAGGAAGAAACGCGGGCACGCTATGAGCCGATGATTGAGGACTTGCAATCCAAAGGGATTGTGCGTTATTATGGTTACCGGGACGATATGCCGGAGTTTTACCGGCATTGTCAGGCGGTAATCCATCCGTCCTATCACGAGGGCATGTCGAATGTCCTGCAGGAGGCGGCAGCGACCGCAAGACCAGTGATTGCCAGCGATATAAACGGTTGCCGGGAGATTTTTGAAAACGGTGTTTCGGGGCTTGCATTTTTACCCCAGAATGCGGACAGCCTGACAGAGACCATCGAGAGATTCCTTTTGCTGGCTCCGGAGGAACGGGCCGAAATGGGACGTCAGGCGAGAGCCTATGTGGAGGCGCATTTTGACCGCAGACAGGTCGTAACAGCGTATCTCGAAACGCTGGGGAGCCTGATTGGGGCAACCAGATGTTAAAAAAGAAAAACCATATAGAAAAGCGCAGGAAAGCGAGGATATGAAAATGGATTTATATGAAAAGATTTTGGCAGGCGAGGAAAAACTGTCGCTGGTAGGTCTTGGTTATGTAGGCATGCCGATCGCAGTCGCATTCGCCAGAAAGATCAAGGTAATCGGCTACGACCTAAACGCAGAAAAGATCAAACTCTATCAGTCCGGCATTGATCCGACCAACGAGGTTGGAAATGATGTGATCCGCCAGACGGAAGTGGAGTTCACTGCAGATGAGACAAAGCTGCGGGAAGCAAAATTCCATATCGTAGCAGTTCCTACTCCTGTAAACGATGACCATACGCCGGATCTGACCCCGGTAGAGGGTGCAAGCCGGATTCTGGGACGAAACCTGACAAAGGGCAGCGTTGTCGTATTCGAGTCTACCGTATATCCGGGCGTAACCGAAGAGGTATGCGTGCCGATTCTGGAAAAGGAATCCGGACTGGTATGCGGTAAGGATTTCAAGATCGGTTATTCTCCTGAACGGATCAACCCCGGCGACAAGGTACACCGTCTGGAAACCATCACAAAGATCGTTTCCGGTATGGATGAGGAAACGCTGGATACTGTTGCAAAGGTTTATGAGCTGGTTGTAGAAGCCGGTGTATACCGTGCAGAATCCATTCAGGTCGCAGAGGCTGCAAAGGTAATCGAGAACAGCCAGAGAGATATCAACATTGCGTTCATGAATGAACTTTCTATTATCTTTAACAAGATGGGCATCGACACGCAGAGCGTATTAAAGGCAGCAGGAACCAAATGGAATTTCCTGAAATTTTATCCCGGTCTGGTGGGCGGACACTGCATCGGTGTCGATCCGTATTATCTGACCTACCGCGCAGAGCAGATGGGCTATCATTCCCAGATCATTCTGTCCGGCCGCCGCATCAACGACGACATGGGCAAATATGTCGCAGAAAACATTGTGAAAAACCTGATTCGCGCAGATATCGCGGTAAAGCATGCGAAGGTTGCGATCCTTGGCTTTACCTTCAAGGAGAACTGCCCGGATACCAGAAATACAAAGGTTATCGATATTGTAAAAGAGCTGCGCGAGTACGGCATCGAGCCGGTGCTGGTGGATCAGACCGCAGACCGCGCAGAGGCGAAGCGTCTCTATGGAGTAGAGCTGCAGGATATGAGTGCTGTAAAAGATGTGGACGCGCTGGTTATTGCCGTATGCCATAAGGAATTTGAAGGATTGGATCAGGCAGCGATTGAAAGCTTCTTTAATCCGACAAACGGCAAAAAAGTACTTGTAGATGTTAAGGGCATCTTAAATCGCAAGGAATGGACACGTGATGACTGCCTGTACTGGAGATTATAATCAGAGGTGTAAATGATCCGAAAATGGAAAAAATTCCCGTTTTCCTGGCTGCTTCCGGTGCTGTTTTTTGCAGCCCTGTGGCTGCTTGGGACAACGGGGATCTATAATGACAGCAACCAGTATATTGCGATGCACATTCACCGGGAGCCGCTGTACTCTTTCTTTTTGTGGATTTTCCGCAGCCTGTTTGGGGAGACAAAGTATCTTGATATTGTGAGATTTCTGCAGAACGGACTGGCGGCGTTTTCTGTGATCTGGCTGGCGGAGAGCCTGAAAAAACGGTTTGACTTCGGACAGTGGATGGAAGCGCTGGTGTGCCTGATCTTACTGGCGCCCCACATTATCACGCCGGTGTTTTCGGCGAGCGGACTGGTTTTGTCGAACGGCGTCATCAGCGAAGCACTGGGATTGCCGCTGTTTTATCTGTTTACGGCGCAGTGCATGAAGATGGTGTATACAAGACAGCGGGGAGCAGCTTTATCCTCCCTGCTGTTATCCTTATTTTTGTCTCTGGTACGCGGACAGATGATGTTCACGATCCTGCTCTGGCTGGTGTTTGCAGGGGCCGTCGTGATCGTAGAAAAAAAGAAGCTGGCGAAACGCCTGTTGATTTGTGTCGTGTGCACTGCGCTGGCGTTTGGCACAAGGACGCTTCTCGTAAAAAGCTACAACCTTGTTTTTAACGGATATTTTATCAATAATACGTTTGGAAGCGTCGGACTGCTCGCAAACATTTTATATGCGGCGGACGAAGAGGATGCCGAAAGGATTGCCGATCAGGACGCAAGAGTTATGTTTGAGCTTTCCTATCGCCTTGCAAAAGAACAGGGTGCGACGTATCAGGATGCGCCGGAGGGCTTTTTCAACCGGGCAGCGCATTTGGAAAAATGGCATGACGCGATCAAGTTTGAAATGATCGAAGAGCCCTGGAGACAGCTGCATGACAGAGAGGGCTTTATAGACTACATTCCTGAGAATGTGGAATCCGACCGGATTGCGGCAACCATCGGGAAATCCTTACTTCCTGCAGTTCTGGGCAGATGGCTGTATGACTATCTGGCGCTCGCCTGCTACGGACTGATCCGGTCCATCGCAGTCGTACACCCGCTGCTAAACTGGTATGCGCTGACGGCATACCTCGCCTATATCGTGCTGGTTGCCCTTGCATGGAGGAAAAATCACAATTCCAACGCGGTTTGGCTGGCGGCATTTTCCCTGCTGGCTGTGTTAGCAAACGTATTTGCTACCTCCATGATCATCATGTGCCTTTCCCGCTATGTGATCTATGGATTGCCGCTGTTTTATGTCAGCGGACTGATGCTTTTGTACGAACTGGCGGGTGGAAAAACCGCAGGTGAACTTAAACATTGATTAAGATTCTATGAAGTCCGTTGCAGATTGGCTGCAAAGGAGATATACTGAAGCTGTCTTAATGGAAACAGGCATGAGGAGGAATGAATGTATGAAACGGTTATCAAAAGTATCATGCGGTCTGCTTCTGACAGCATCCCTGCTGATTGGAGCAATGCTTTCAGGATGCGGGCAGACGACAGATTATACAGCAGAGATCAGGGAATATCAGAACAAGCTGGAATCCCTTGCGGCGGAGAATGAAGAATTAAAGGCGCAGCTGGGCATTACCGAGACCCAGAGCACAGAAGAGAACCAGACCGCTGCAGAGACAGAAAATCAGTCTCAGGAGATGGTGTCTGAAAACCAGACGACGGAAACCGACGTCCAGCAGGCGGAGAATACGGATAACTCCGGGGAGGAAATGAAGATCCTGGTGCTTGGAGACAGCATTTGGGGCAATTATCGGGATGATACCGGTGTGTCCGCACGCCTTGCAGCATGTCTTGCTCAAAAAGGGAAAAATGTGACGGTCTATAACGGTGCCATCGGCGGCACCCGCGCAACCATCAGCCCGGACGATAATGAATACCAGTTTGGTCCTGCCAGTGACTGCTCCCTGGGAAAGATGATCTCTATTCTCCGTGGAAATACGGATGTAGAGATGCTGCAGGGCAAGGCTGCCTATGACGACATCAAAGCTGTGATGAATGTCAAGGATCAGATCGATGTGGTAATTTTGTCCTATGGTATGAATGACTTCTTGGCACAGGCTCCGATCAACAACTCGGACAGACCCTGGACGGGCTTTGGGACGGCGTTAAGCGAGGGCGTAAAGGGAGTTCGTTCTGTTTTCCCCCAGGCACAGATTTTGATTACATCTCCCAACTATGCGTCCTATTTTCCGATCCCGGTTAAAAATATGGGAGAAAAGGCACTCTACAATTATGCGAGCATTGCCTGTGACGTTGCAGTCGGTCAGGGAACGCTGTGCGTGGATGCTTACGACAATCTCGGAGTGGATGCCTATAATGCAGATGAATATCTGGAAGATGGCATTCATTTAAATGAAAAAGGAAGAAGCCTGTATGCGAAAACCATCGCATCCTGCCTGCTCTACGGAACAGCTGGTCAGATCTCGGGAAACAATATCGCTTCCTTCAACTGATTGGATCGGATATCAGGGGCAGAAGGGCAAAAATACTTCCGGATCATGGCGCAATCCGCGGATCGTTTATCCGAAATAATAGAATGCACGCTCTGCGAGCATTCTATTGTCATGAATAAAATACAGTGCCGCGGCTGCGGCAGAAATGAGAGGAAATCCATGGGATATAAGGATTTGAAATTTGACAAGGACAGTGTATTTCTGGTAACAGGCGGCGCCGGTTTTATCGGTTCCAACCTGTGCGAGGCGATCTTGAACCTCGGTTATAAGGTAAGATGTCTGGACGACCTTTCCACAGGCAATCCGAAGCATGTGGAGATGTTTGAAGGTAATCCGAACTATACCTTTATCAAAGGCGACATCAAAGATCTGGATACCTGTATGAAAGCCTGCGAGGGTGTGGATTATGTGCTGAATCAGGCGGCATGGGGCAGCGTTCCCAGAAGCATCGAAATGCCGATTTTCTATGCGCAGAATAACATTGTCGGCACGCTGAACATGATGGAAGCAGCGAGACAGAACGGCGTAAAGAAATTTGTGTACGCGTCCAGTTCTTCCGTATACGGCGATCATCCCGGACTTCCCAAAAAAGAGGGCATTGAAGGCCATGTTCTTTCCCCTTACGCGCTGACCAAGAAGACAGACGAGGAATTCGGTCGTCTTTATAAGACGCTGTACGGTCTGGATACTTACGGCATGCGCTATTTCAACGTATTTGGACGCCGTCAGAACCCGGAAGGCATGTATGCCGCTGTTATTCCGAAGTTTTTGAAGCTGCTGTTAAAGGATGAAGCGCCGACCATCAACGGAGACGGCCGTCAGTCCAGAGACTTTACTTATATCGACAACGTCATCGAAGCGAACTTAAAAGCCTGCCTGGCTCCGAGCGAAGCAGCAGGAGAAGCGTTCAACATCGGTTCCGGCGGCAGAGTATATCTGATCGATTTATATTATGAACTCTGCGAAGCCCTGGGCAAAAAGATTGAGCCGGTCTTTGGTCCTGCCAGAAAGGGAGATATCCGGGACTCCAACGCGGATATCAGCAAAGCAAGAGAGCTGCTTGGCTACGATCCGGATTATGATTTTGAAAAGGGAATCCGCCTTGCCATTGACTGGTATAAAGAAAATCTGTAAAATAAAAGAACGAAAAGCCGTCCAATTGGTTTGGACGGCTTTTTAACGAATAGGATTGCCTATTCGTTAAAAAGCCACCATACGACGCGCGCTGCAGGCAAGGATTGCGCAAAACAGGAGGTATTAGTTTATGCATTATCGAGTTGTTATATTCGGTGTAAAAGATACAACTGCGGAGATCGTCCGCTTTGTTCAGGAGAAGCTTTGTCCGGTGGATCTGGTTGTGACGATTCATCCCGATGTGCTTTCGGGCAATCAGGTGTCCGGCTATGAGGGACTTTCCTGGTTGGAGGACAAGTACGGGATTCCGGTTTACGAAACACATTCTTACGGTTTAAAGGATGAGGAGACGACGAAATTTTTCGCGGAAAATACCTTCGAGCTGGGGATTTCCATGGGCTGGCAGAGATTGCTTCCCGGCTTTGTGCTTTCCAGATTTTCGGAGGGTGTATTCGGATTCCACGGGAACTGTGCATATCTGCCCTTTGGGCGGGGACGCTCGCCGCTTAACTGGTCGATCATTCTCGGAGATACGCGTTTTAATCTGAACCTGTTCCAGTACGATGAAAAAGCGGACAGCCCGAATGTTTTTGCAAGCGAGATGTGCGCCATCACTCCTCATGATACCGTGCGTACGATGCAGTATAAAAATATGCTGGTCAGCAAGCGCCTGATCGCTAAGCTGATCGCGGCACATCAGGCGGGAACCGTCAGCGTACACCGGGAGTCCAGAGATTTCGACAGCTGGTACAATAAGCGGACGGCGACGGACGGAAAGCTGGATTTCCATGATCGTACCCGGAATCTGTATAACCTGATCCGGGGCGTGACAAGACCGTTCCCGGGAGCATTTTGCTTCTGCAACGGCGAAAAAATCACGGTATGGAGCGCACATCCCTTTGATGAGATGTTAGACTTCTCGATGTATGCACCAGGGGAGATCATCGACATTTTTGACAAAAAACTGATCGTACGGACGCTGGATGGCTCTCTTTTAGTCGAAGACTATGAGTCGGAAGTAGAGCTGGAGCCGGGAATGATCCTGGAATAAAGCTGTGCAGCAGCGAAAAGGAAAAGAGTATGAAAATCGCATTTCGAATGGATGATATTACACCGGATATGGACTGGAAAAGCTTTGAAGCCTTTGAACAGCTGTTTGAACGCTATGGCTGCTATCCGCTGTTGGGCATTGTACCGGACAATCTTGATCCGAAGCTGTCGGTGGATCCGGCACGGGAAGCGTTCTGGAAAAAAATGCAGGAGTTGCAGGAAAAAGGCTGGACCCTTTCCATGCACGGCTGCCATCATGTGTATACAACAAAAAGAGGCGGGAGCTTCCCGTTGAATGCCCAGTCGGAGTTTGCGGGGAAAAGCTATGAGGAGCAGTACCAGCTTCTGGAAAGCGGACAGAAAAAGCTCTTGGATCGCGGCATCGAGACGAAGCTGTTCATGGCGCCGGGCCATACCTTTGACAAAACGACACTGCGTGCGCTCAAAGCGCTCGGGTTTACCCATGTGACGGACGGGTTTGGAGATTTGCCGTATGTGCGCAGTGAAATGACTTTTTTACCGATTGCCTTTTTGCGGAAATACGCATTTTCTGATCGGGAGGGAATGACGACGATCGTCATTCATGCCAACCATTCCACGGTAGCGGAGCTGAAAGCCTACGAAGAGATGATTGACGCAAACCGGGAGAACATTGTGCCGTATTCCGATTTTTTTAAGCTGGAAGCAAAGCAGCAGGGCGTGACAGCACGCATCCGGGAATATGTGCTGGCATTCGGAAAAGGACTTGCCGCGCGGATTGGCCGCTTAAAGAACCAACACGCATAAGCGAATGGAAAGGCGTCGGCGTGTAAACTAGAAAAAGAAAAAGGAACCAGAAGCGTATGAAAGAACCGATTCGGGTATTACAGGTGCTGGGAACAACGGGACTCGGCGGGGCGGAAAGCCGGGTCATGGATTTATACCGGAATATCGACCGTGAGAGGGTGCAGTTTGATTTTGCAGTGCACACCTCAAAAAAAGGATATTTTGACGAAGAGATTGAAGCACTTGGCGGACACATTTACCGGCTGCCGCGGTTTCAGGTCTATAACTGGATCCCGTATCGGGCAGCGTGGTGCAGTTTTTTTAAAGAACATCCCGAGTATGCCTGTGTGCACGGGCATATGACGAGTACTGCGTCGATTTATCTGCCGGAAGCGAAGCGTGCGAAAATCGCCCTGACAGCAGCCCATGCCAGAAGCGCGGGTACAGAAGGCGGTGTCAAAGGGATGATGACGAAGTGGATGCGTAAAAATCTCTGGAAAAAAACGGACGTCTGCCTGGCGTGCTCCAAGCTTGCCGGAAAAGCAGTTTTCGGGGAAAAGGCGTGGGCGCAGGGAGCTGTCCATGTGGTGCCGAATGCGATTGAAGTGGATAAGTTTTCCTATAACGACCAGATGCGTGCACAGATGCGGCAAAAACTGGAGTTGGGCAATTGTCTGACAGTCGGGCATGTGGGGCGTTTTAATGAGATGAAAAACCACCTGTTTTTGCTGGAGGTTTTTGCACAGATCAAAAAGAGCCGTCCGGATGCGCAGCTGATTTTGCTCGGCGAGGGCGGATGCATGGAGCCTGCAAAGCAGAAGGCGGCAGAGCTTGGAATTACAGAAAGCGTTCAGTTCCTCGGAAATCAGGGGAATCCGCAGGATTATTATCAGGCGATGGATCTGTTTATTTTCCCGTCTCTGTATGAGGGATTGCCCGGAACGGTGCTGGAAGCACAGGCTGCAGGGCTCCCGTGCCTGATGTCGGATACAATTACACAGGAGGTTGCCCTGACAGAGCTGGTGGAGTCCAAAAGCCTAAAGGATTCTGCAGAGAGCTGGGCACAGGCAGCCCTTGCGCTTTTGGAACGGCAGAAAGAGCGATTCAGCCGCATGCCGGAAATCCGCAAAGCCGGATTTGACGCAAAGGAACAGGCGAAAGAGCTGGAAGCTTTTTATCGTACCGGGAAAGGAGACGGCTTATGGAACAGGTAAAACCAAGGCTCCTTCTGGTTGTACCCATGCTGCATCAGGGTGGCTTCGAGCGGGTCTGCGTGCGGACAGCGCGGATTCTGAGGAATGATTTTGAAGTGACGATCGCCATGTTTTCGGATGCGGATATCGCATATGATATAAACGGACTTTCCGTTGTAAACCTGGATGTTCCGGCGCAGGACGGGAAGCTGAAAAAAATGGTCAATGTCGTAAAAAGAACGGTAAGGCTTCGGAAGCTAAAGAAAAAGCTGCGTCCTGATCTGACCTACAGCTTTGGCCCGACAGCGAACCTGATTAACGTCCTGACACCGGTGCGGGGGCAGATCTGGACGGGAATCCGCAGCTATATGGATATGGACAACCCATCGAAGTTAAAGCTGTTTGCAAAGCGCTCCGATCAGGTGATCTGCTGTTCGGAGGTGATTGCTCATGAGTTAAAGGAAAAACTGGGAATCGAAAATACAGAGGTGTTGTACAATCCTTACGATGGCAGTCAGATCGCAGAAAATGCAGCAAAAAAACCTGTGGACATGCCCGATTTTACCGGGAAAAAGGTGATCGTCAGCATGGGGCGTGAGGATGACTGCAAGGAATTCTGGCATCTGATCAAATGCCTGTATTTGATCCGGGAAAAAGTGCCGGAGGCGATGCTGTGTATCATCGGGGACGGTTCTTTTTCAGAATATAAAGAACTGGCAGAAAAGCTGGGAATTGCTGACCGGGTCTGCTTTGCGGGACTTCAGAAGAATCCATTTCCGTGGCTGTCAGCGGGCAGTCTTTATGTTGGAACCTCCAGCATGGAGGGCTTTCCAAACGCATTGGTTGAGGCGATGAGCTGCAGGCTCCCTGCTGTTTTTTCCAACTGTATGAGCGGTCCCGCAGAGATTCTGTCCGACCGGTTTGAGGACGTCGTTGGAAAACAGGAAGTGCTTCGGGAACGTTACGGGATTTTGATTCCGGTGATGGACGATCAGAAAAATCTGGATCCAAACGAAATTACAGAGGAAGAAAAACAACTGGCGGCTCTTCTGGAAGAGCTGCTGACAGAGGAAGCGAAGCTGCAGGAGCTTTCCAGATGTGCAAAGGAGCGCGCAGATCAGTTTGACGACAGGGCATACCGGGATAAAATCCTGCAGATTGCAGGGCTTTCCAAAATGTGATACACTACGGGGGCACTGACAAAATGAGAATCCTGCAGAGCAGGATTCTGTTTCATGAGAAAAACAGGAGAAACATTCCGATGCAGAAAATTGCATTTCATTTAAACAGCCTGCAGCAGGGCGGGGCGGAGCGCGTGGTGAGTAATCTGGCGAACCGTTTTGCAAAGGAGGGCTATGAGGTCGTCATTGCGACAGAATGGTACGGAACGGACGAATTTGCACTGGATCAGAAAGTCCGCAGAGTTCATGTCGGACTGACGAAAGAAGACGAAAACCGCAGCAGGATCAGCAAGATGCTGCGCCGTATCTGGTATCTGCGCCGTTTTATGAAAAAAGAAAAGCCGGACGTCGTCGTTGCCTTTACCCGGGGCGTATTGTACCGTGCGCTGGCGGCAGGAATCGGGACGGGTATCCCGGTCGTGATTTCCGTACGTACCGATCCGGTGGGACACTATGATAAAAAGGCGGACAAGCTTCGGATCCCGCTTCTGTTTCCTCATGCGGCGGGCTGCGTGTTCCAGACAGAGGGCGCAAAAGCCTTTTTTGCACCGTATTTACAGGAAAATTCCAGAATTATTTTAAATCCGCTGAATCCGAAATACGTTGGTGTTCCGGAGCCGGCTGTACGGACAAAGGATGTTGTTCAGTCTGGCCGTCTGGTAGACTTTAAGAATCAGCCGATGCTGATCCGGGCTTTTTTGAAGGTTCATGAAAAGCATCCGGATTATACACTCAAAATTTACGGACCGGATTCCAAGGACGGTACAAAGGAGATTCTGGAATCCATTATTCATGAAAATCATGCGGAGGATTTTGTAAAGCTGATGGGCGGCAGCAATACGTTGGAAAAGGATCTGGCAGACGCTGCGCTGTACGCTTTTTCCTCTGACTGGGAAGGACTGCCCAATGCGCTGATGGAAGCGATGGCACTGGGACTTCCGGTGGTTTCTACAGACTGTCCCTGCGGCGGTCCAAAAACCCTGATCGAAGATGGGGTAAATGGTCTGCTTGTACCGATCATGGATGAAAAGGCGATGACAGACGGCATCCTGCGCCTCATTGAGGACAGAGAGCTTGCAGAGCGGCTCGGCAGAGAGGCGCGCAAGATCAGTGAAAGAGCCAACGAGGATGCGGTATTTGAGCAGTGGCAGACGTATCTGCAGGAATGCTGCAAAAAGAACAGATAAGACTGCAGACAATGGAGGTAAGGACAATGTTTTCCTACGAAGATTATAAAGAAATTATCAGAATCATTCAGTCTACCGGTAATCAGGCAGGGTACGAAGAGGCACTTACGGCAGATAAATTTGTCATCATGCGCCATGATGTGGAGTACAGCGTGGATCGTGCCTATGCACTGGCAAAGGTGGAGAGCAGCATGGATTTTACGTCGACCTTCTTTTTCCAGTGGACGAACAATTCCTATAATATTTTATCCAGACGCAATCAGGATCTGATCAAGGACATGCATGAACGCGGCCATGTGATCGGACTGCACTATGCGTTAAACGGTCTGACCGACATGCAGGAGGTTCGCCATCAGATCAAAAAGGAAATGGATATCCTTTCTGAAATGTTCGGTTTTCCGATTACACAGTTTTCTGTACACCGTCCGTCTCCGGATGTGCTGCGCGAAAACATCAAGCTGCCGGGAATCCTGAATGCATACCAGGACGAGTTTTTCACCTTTGCAGAAAAAGTGACCGACCAGACGCCCCTGAAGGTAAAATATATGTCTGACGCCAACCATATCTGGCGCTACGGCTATCCTGATGAAGCCAATATCACCGGCTATGACAAGGTGCAGATTCTGACGCATCCCTTTGCATGGAGCAAGAAGGGCTACGATAACCGGGACAACTATGCAGTGCTGATCCAGGAAAAATATAACGAAATGATCGACAGCATCAACAACGAGTGCAAGGATTTCTGCGAATTTAAGGATGAATTTCTGGAGGCATCTCTGATTCCCGAAAGGAACAGGTAAAGCATTATGTGCGGAATCAGCGGATTTATCAGCAAAAGGCGGATTACGCTGGAGGATCTGACCGCGATGAACGATACGATGTACCACCGCGGGCCAAACGACTCCGGAGCGGAAATTTATGATGCGGCAGGCGGATATGCGGTTGGCTTTGCACAGCGTCGGCTTTCCATCATGGATCTTTCCCCACTGGGACATCAGCCGATGCACGCGGCGGATAAACGGGTCAGCGTCGTTTTTAACGGAGAAATCTACAATTTCCAGGAGCTGAAAAAAGAGCTTTCCGGGTATCCGTTCCGCTCCCAGTGTGATACGGAGGTCATTCTGGCTGCCTATGAAAAATGGGGCATCGACTGCGTTTCCCACTTTAACGGAATGTTTGCGATCGCCCTGTATGACCGGGATGCGCAGGAGGTATATCTTGTGCGGGACCGCATCGGCAAGAAGCCTCTCTATTACTGGGAGGACGGGGAAAATCTGGTCTTTGCCTCAGAGTTAAAGCCGATCCTGGCGTGCCCGGGCTTTGATCGGAAGCTGAATCCGGATATTTTACCGGTCTTTTTGTACCAGCAGTATATCCCGGAGCCGGATACGATATTTGAACAGGTAAAAAAGCTGTGCCCGGGAACCATTCTCCGTTTTCGCCTGCAGCCTGACAATGGGCAGAAGAAAAGAGAGTGCTTTTCCTATTGGAGTATCAAAGAAAGCTACCAAAAAGGAATCGCGGATCCGGTCACGGATTTTTCTCAGGCAAGGGCAGAGCTAAAAGCAATTTTACAGAAATCCGTGAAGAGCCGGATGGAGGCGGACGTCCCGCTGGGTACTTTTTTAAGCGGCGGCTACGATTCCTCCCTGATGACAGCCATGGCACAGGAGGCAAGCGAGGCTCCGGTCAAAACCTTTTCCATTGGCTTTGAAGAAAAGCAGTACGACGAATCCGGTCATGCATCGGCGGTAGCAAAGCATCTTGGCACGCAGCATACAGAAGAAATCATCAGTGAAAAACAGATGCTGGAGCTGGTGGAGAGCATTCCGCAGTATTTTGATGAACCCATGGCAGATTCTTCGGAAATCCCGACGATGCTCGTATCGGCGCTCGCCAGAAAACAGGTGACGGTCGCACTCTCCGGCGATGGCGGCGATGAATTTTTCTGCGGCTACCAGATGTACCAGAAACTCGGACAGGCGCAGAAGCTCGACGCAGCGGGCGCTTTGGTTTACGGTATTTCCCAGCTGCCCGGACTCAAACAGGCAAACCTGCTGGGACGTTTACCTTTTTCCGTAAGGACAATTGCACAAAACCGGGACAAACGTTATAAAACGCAGTTATGTTCGGATAAATATTTAGCTTGTATGAAAAACCTGACTGGAACGGATCAGGTGCGCTTTGACCGTGAGCTGGATTATAATGTGAAAAACTGGCAGATCCGCCGGATGCTCCTGGACATGGACACCTACCTGCCGGGGGATATTCTCTGCAAGGTGGATCGCGCTTCCATGAAATATTCGCTGGAAGCCAGATGCCCGATCCTGGATCAGAGGGTGATGGAATACTCCTTCCGGCTGCCCCATTCCTTTAAGGATCACAACGGCTGCCAGAAATATATTTTAAAAGAGATCGCTTACGACTATATTCCGCGGGAATTACTGGATCGTAAAAAGACAGGGTTTTCTGTCCCACTGGACAAATGGCTGAGAGGACCCCTTAAGAATAAGCTGACCGACTACGCATCACCGGCTTTCCTGAAACAACAGGGGCTGTTTAACGCAGATGCAACCGCGAAGCTAATTACAGACTGGCTCGGCGCCGGGGACGGCGGAGCCTACACCGGAAGCAATTACTCCCGGATCATCTGGGCGTTCTTCATCTTCCAGCAATGGGCAGAACGCTATTTGCAGGTGTGAGTCTGCCGCCCGGCAGCAACAGCGCCGCCCCAGCCCGCCCGGCAGCAACAGCGCCGTCCGCAGGACGTCATGCGAAGCCAATGCCTGCAGGACGCGCTCTCGCTCAGTAAAAACGAAGCGGTGCATAATGCTGCAAAAGACGCAGCATTATGCTCGGCTTCGCTTTTAAATGGTTATTGATTAGTCAGGACAATAAATTTTTTGACATTTTTATAGATGCATGATACTATGATTATAGAAAAAGAGTGCTGCCGATAGACGGTTAGCCTGACTAAATAATTGACAAACAAAAATTGCCGCTTAGTTTACCAGACAGGGCGGCTATTTTTGTGACTTGCTATCTTTGCCAATGGTATATCCCAGACCAAAGCAGGTTAAGCCGAAGCTTACTACTGCTATAAAATCGACAATACTCATGGCTTAGCCCTCCTTTCCAGTGGATTCCCTGTTGGGTTTCTATGTAATCAGAGGGTCACAGGTCTACACGCTGTTTCGGTCGTTGCTAAACGAGTGCCACTGGCACTCAGCAACCTCTGTAGAAGGACTAACCGCCTACCGTTATGACAGCACTCATATTCCGATTGTAGCAAGTGTGGAATGTATCTGCAACTGAAAAGTTGACAGATTATAGAATTGTTTGCGTTAGTTAAAAAAAGAACAAGCAGAATAGAACTGTTGTAGACAGAACAATTCAAGATTCCCTTCTGCCGAGCATCCGCCCAACGGGCGATCGCGGGGTACCACGCACGAGAACACACCTTTCTTCCGCAGAGTCCTGTCCATCCAGGCGCAATGCTGCGAAGCAGCGAGCGGTCTGCATCCCTTTGCAAAGATCGGCAGACCGTCTCAAAACGCCGGCGCTTAGGCTGCGTCTTTTGCAGCCTTATGCGACCGCTGCGTTTTGAACCGAGCGAAAGCGAGTCTGCCGACTGCAAAGGGATGCAGACCGCTCGATGACTCGCAGACATGCGCCGGATGGACAATGGACTGCGGAAGAAAGTCTTTAGGAGGAAATTATGGGCAGTGTTGCATTTTATATCGGCTCCCTGAAAAAAGGAGGCGCCGAGCGCGTTTTTGTCAACCTTGCGACCTACTTTCTGGAGCAGGGCTGCAATGTGACGATGGTAACGCAGTACAAAAAAGAAAATGAATACGAGCTGCCTGCAGGGATACGCCGCGTGATCTCCGACCTGACGCCGGAGGAAGAGGGCGGTCGGATCGCGAACCTGTTTCGACGCTACCGGAAGCTGCGCAGGATCTTCAGAGAAATCCATGCGGATGTCGTGCTGTCTACGATTGGAAAAAATAATTTTATGGCACTTTTGGCGAATGCTTTTTTGCCGACGAAGGTTGTGGTTTCCGTTGTGGCGGAGCCTACGGAGGAGTATCCGACGAAGGGGATGCGTCTGCTTGCAAAAACACTGTTTTACGCGGCAGACGGAATCGTGATGCAGACGGCGGATGCAGTGCGTTTTTTTCAACCGTCGCTGCAGAAAAAATGCGTGATTCTGAAAAATTCCCTGAATCCGGCATTTGTGCGGCCACGGTATGAGGACGACCGCCCGCAGGATATTGTTGCAGTCGGACGGATGGACGAAAATAAAAACCAGAGAATGGCAATCCGGGCATTTTGTAAAATTGCAGAGCAATTCCCGGACGCGCGCCTGATTCTGTACGGAGACGGACCGCTGCGCAGAGAGCTGACAGAAGAAGTCAGAAGCCTTGACATGTCAGAGCGGATTTTGCTGCCGGGCAGGATCACGGACGTCCCGGAAAAACTGGAAAAGGCTTATGCGTTTGTGCTGACCTCCTTTACGGAGGGAATGCCCAACACCCTGATCGAAGCGATGTCGCTGGGCACAGCCTGTATTTCGACGGACTGCCCCTGTGGCGGTCCAAAGGATCTGATCCGTGATGGAGAAAACGGATTTTTAGTGCCCGTGGACGATTCGGATGCGTTGGCGGACAGACTGACAAGACTTTTAGAAAATCCTGATCTGATGCAGCAAATGGGAAAAAATGCAGCGAAGCTTCAGGCAGAATACCTTCCGGAAAAGGTCAACCAGGAGTGGGCAGACTACTTTCAGAAAGTCACCGGAAAAAAGAAACTGGTATAATACATGGGGACATGTTATAATGTAATGAGCACGGAAGAAAAACAAGCGACGCCGAAGGCGGCATTTGTTTTTCTCGTGCCATTAGCGAACGAGCAGCCTGCGCAGCAGGCGGTAAAGCGCGTTAGCGCGGGCTCGTGAGCGAGCGAGAGCGCAAGTGAGTCAGCGTTCTTGCATGACTGACAGTTGAAAGTAAGGCACACGGGAGAAAGATTGTAAAAAGCGTGCGCGGAAATGAGAGAAAACATGACATTACGAGAATTACCAATTGGAAAAACAGCTACAATTAAATCGGTCGGAGGAGAGGGGGCGCTTCGGCAGCACTTTCTGGATATGGGACTGATTCCGCAGGGCGACGTGACGATGGTGAAATATGCGCCCATGGGCGATCCGATGGAGCTGCGGATTCACAGCTATGAACTGACGCTGCGTCTGGCAGATGCGGAGAAAATTGAAATAGAGAATGTGCGGGACGTCTGTCCTGAGACTTCCCGGCAGATGGGGAAGCCGATTCCGCATCCGGGTCTGGGAGAAGAGGGAAAATATCACGATAAGGAAAAGGAAGATCCGCTGCCGGATCAGGAGGTACTGACGTTTGCCCTTGCCGGCAACCAGAACTGCGGAAAAACGACACTTTTTAATCAGCTGACCGGCTCAAATCAGCATGTCGGAAACTTTCCGGGTGTTACGGTAGACCGAAAGGACGGTCAGATCCGTGGACAGGAAAATACGCTGGTAACGGATCTGCCGGGTATTTATTCGATGTCCCCCTATTCCAGCGAAGAGGTTGTGACGAGAAACTTTCTGCTGGAGGAGCACCCAAAAGGAATTATCAATATCGTGGATGCGACAAATATCGAACGGAACCTTTATTTGACGATGCAGCTGATGGAGCTGGATATCCCGATGGTGCTGGCGCTTAATATGATGGATGAGGTGCGGGAAAACGGCGGTTCCATTCTGGTTAATCAGATGGAGGCGCTTCTGGGCATTCCGGTTGTTCCGATTTCCGCAGCCAAAAACGAAGGCATTGAAGAACTGATTTCCCATGCGGTTCATGTGGCAAAGTATCAGGAGCGCCCCGGACGGGTGGATTTCTGCGACAGCGAGGAAGATGGCGGTGCCGTGCATCGGTGTCTGCATGCGATCATGCATTTTATTGAAGATCATGCAAAAGAAGCGGAGATTCCGGTGCGGTTTGCAGCTTCCAAGCTTGCAGAGGGAGATGTCCTGATCCGGGACAGCCTGAAGCTGGATGAAAATGAAAAGGAAACCCTGGAACATATCATCTGCCAGATGGAAGCAGAGCGGGGGCTGGACCGTGCCGCTGCGATTGCGCACATGCGGTTTGATTTTATCGAAAAGGTGTGCGACGAAACGGTGATTCGTCCCAAAGAGAGTAAAGAACATATCCGCAGTCAGAAAATCGACCGGATTTTAACGGGAAAATATACGGCGCTTCCGTGCTTTGCAGGCATTATGGCACTGGTGTTTTTCCTGACTTTCAGCGTAATAGGATCAGGCCTGTCAGATCTGCTCGATGCAGGGATTACGGCGCTTGGAAGCTGGGTGGATGCGCACATGACAGCGTGGAACGTAAACGATGTGATTCATTCCCTTGTGATGGACGGTATTTTTAACGGTGTTGGAAGCGTTTTGAGCTTTCTGCCGATCATTGTGACGCTGTTTTTCTTTTTATCGCTGTTGGAGGACAGCGGATATATGGCGCGGGTTGCGTTTGTGATGGACAAGCTGCTGCGCAAAATCGGTCTTTCCGGCAGAAGCATTGTGCCGATGCTGGTTGGGTTCGGATGTACCGTGCCGGGTGTTATGGCGAGTCGGACACTGCCCTCTGCCCGGGACCGGAAAATGACGATTTTGCTGACGCCTTTTATGAGCTGTTCTGCAAAGCTGCCGATTTATGCGTTTTTCACAGCGGCGTTTTTCCCGAAACATGGGGCACTTGTGATGATTGCGCTGTATTTTGGCGGAATTTTGATCGGGATTTTGATGGCACTTTTCATGCGCGGTACGCTGTTTCAGGGAGAAGCGGTTCCTTTTGTCATGGAGTTGCCAAACTATCGGATGCCGGGAGCCAAAAATGTTGGACATCTGCTCTGGGACAAGGCAAAGGATTTTCTGCAGCGGGCCTTTACCGTTATTTTCATGGCAACGCTGGTGATCTGGTTTTTGCAGACCTTTGATCTGCATCTGAACATTGCAGCGGATTCGAAAGACAGCATACTTGCGCTGGCTGCCGGAAGCCTTGCATTTTTGTTTGCACCCATGGGCTTTGGAGACTGGCGGATCTCCACGGCGCTGATCACCGGATTTATGGCAAAGGAAAGCGTGGTTTCGACGCTTTCCGTGTTGTTTGGTTCCACCGGGTCGCTGCAGACGGTTCTGACGCCGCTTTCTGCTGCGAGCCTTCTGGTGTTCTGCCTGCTGTATACGCCCTGTGTGGCGGCGATTGCTTCGATTCGTCGGGAGCTTGGCGGAAAATGGGCGGTATTTGTCGTGGTCGGACAGTGTGTGCTCGCCTGGATAGCGGCATTTGTGGTCTATCAGGTTGGCCATTTGTTTATTTGATAACATAGCGCCGGGTCTGCGGCAACTAAAATAGGAAATCAGGAGAGGTACATTATGAAAAACCAAAGCATAACCGAAGCGATGCTTCAATTTATCGAGGAGAGCCCGACGGCATTCCATGCGGCGGCAAACGTAGAAGCGCTGCTTTTGGAAAACGGCTTTGAAAAGCTGGAAAATCTGGCGGGGGGAGCTCTCGTGCCGGGCGGAAGCTATTATACGATGCAGAACGGTTCTGCGGTGCTGGCGGTGAAAATCCCCGAGAATCCTGCAAAGGGTTTCCGGATTGCAGCAAGCCACAGCGATTCTCCGTGCTTTAAAATCAAGGAAGTGCCGGAGATGAAGGTGGAAAATACCTATGTGAAGCTGAATGTGGAAAAATACGGCGGCATGATTTTAAGCCCGTGGCTGGATCGCCCGCTTTCCGTTGCCGGTCGTGTGTTTGTGGCCGGAAAAGATGGAAAGCCGGAAGCAAAGCTCGTCAATCTGAAAAAAGACCTGTTGATAATTACCAATGTAGCGATTCATTTTAACCGGGAAATCAACAATGGCTTTGCATACAATCCGCAGACAGACATGGCACCGCTGATGGGGCTGGATCAGGAGCTTTCGATCAAAAAGCTGTGCGCAGAAGCGGCAGGCGTGGCGGAAGAGGAGATTCTTGGCAGCGATCTGTATGTGTATAACAGGGATAAAGGGCGCATCATGGGAGCGGACGATTCCCTGATCGGCTCTCCGCGTCTGGACGATCTGCAATGTGCTTATGCGACGCTGCACGGATTTCTGGCATCGAAGCCGGAAGAATTTATCAGTGTGTATGCTCTGTTTGACAATGAAGAAGTTGGAAGCGGGACGAAGCAGGGCGCAGATTCCACGTTTTTGGAGGAGTTTCTGGAAATTGTTCTGGAAAACGTCTATCCGGACAAAAACAGGCTCTGGAAGCGCAGCTTTTATCAGAACAGCTTTCTTTTGTCCGCGGACAACGGACATGCGGTGCATCCGAACCATCCGGAGAAGACCGATCCGACCAATCGTCCGTATTTAAACGGTGGCGTTGTGCTCAAATATAACGGCAGTCAGAAATATACGACAGACGGTTATTCTGCAGCAATTGTCCGCCAGATCTGCAATACCTGGGAGATCCCGCTGCAGACCTTTGCAAACCGTTCGGATATCGCAGGCGGCTCCACGCTCGGAAATATTTCTACTGCCCATGTCTCCATTCCCTCTGCGGATGTGGGACTGGCACAGCTGGCCATGCATTCTGCATTCGAGACAGCGGGGGTGAAGGATACCGAAGCACTGGCACAGCTGGCAGAGCATTTATTTGTGTGAGTTTCCTTTGACACGAGAGGACGAAATCGGAGTGTTGGTACCTGACCCCAGGAAAAATTCGCTTCAAACGAAATTAAGACGAAAAATGTTGGATTTATTTCGCTATATAGGATGTAATTGCGTTAGATCATCGTTTGGAGGTGCGTTATGGACTATTTATCTTGTGCGGATGTTGTTTCTGACGAGTCAAATGTGAAAAGAATGATTAATTAACAATCGTTTACCGTGATGCCCATTATATTGACGAATAAACTGAGAAAATATATACTTTATTTAATGAAAAATTTACCAAACCGGAGGGCGTCATGGGAATATTGGTTTCATTTTTAAGAGGAATTGTATCGCTGGTGCTGTTTGCGGCAGCGGTCACTACAGTTGTGATCGATATGAAATTTATCGGGGAAAAACTGGGAAAATATAAACTCCTTCGATACGGACTGATCGCAGGAGTTGTTTTGCTGTTGTTTCTCATAGGATTTAATTCTACCTGTAATGTAGTGATAATTGCTATCGATATATATGGAGTCTGGGCTTTTTTCAGAAGAAAAAAAGAAGACGATCTGGCATGGGAAGAGCGCCAGGCAAACGAAGAAAAAGAGCGAAGGGCCACAGAGTGCTATCAGAAAGCAGAGAATATCAAAAAGACAGATCTGGTGCAGGCGCGCGAGCTTTACCGCGAGGCGGCAGAGCTGGGGCACCGGAAGGCGCAGTACCAATATGGCTGGTATTGCCTGAGAGGCATCGGTGGTGAAAAAGATCCGCAGCAGGCATTTGAGAACCTGACGAAAGCGGATGAGATGCGGAGAAACGAAAAATATGACCTGGAGCTGGAAAGAGACGTCCATTATGCATTGGGCTTGTGTTACAGCCAGGGCGCAGGTACCGAACGGAATGATTCCGAGGCGGTAACCAGGCTGGAATGGGCGGCAGAACATGGCAGCAGTGGGGCAACTGTCGTCGCAGGAAATGTGTATAAACGGAATGGACAGAAATCGGATGCGGAAAGAATGTACAGAACTGCAGCCGGGCAGGGCAGCGTTATGTCCATCTATGAAGTGGCGCAGATTTGTATGGGAAAAGAAGGAAATCTGGATGCGTATCGGGAGGCTCTGGAGCTGTTTGAAGCAGTGAAGCTGGCGGATGCAAGACGGGAAGAAGCGTGTGAAGAAGCGATTCAGACTTTGAAGGGTTATATCGCTGAGGAGCAGCAGAAAGAGGCAAAGGCATATTTTGAAAATGGCGGCAAGGATGCAATTTCTCTGGAAGAGGCAAAGGAGTTATATCAGGATGCCATAGATGAGATGAAACAGACGTTGGAGTATAAAACAGTGACGGACAAGCTGGAAAAGGCAGCGTTTGGAAGCTATGCACCTGCAGAATTTTTGTGTGGGTATTTCTGGATAAAGGGTATGACAAAGACACAAAATCCATTCATTGCAGCGGAATGGATCCGGCGTGCAGTCAATCAGGATTATATCGAAGACAATCTGGTGGAGTACGACTGGATCCTGGCACAGGATGAGGCGCTGGCAGCCCGCATTTTAGAACTGGGCAAGCAGCGTGGCAGTGCATTTGCATTGTATCGTCAGGGAGCGGACGCCATGCAGAAAGGAAATACAGAAGAAGCGATTGCTGCATATCAAAAAGCAGCGGATGTAGGAAATGCGGAAGCCTGCTATCGGCTTGCAATATGGACAGCGCAGCAGGCAAACGGCAACCTGTCCGAGGAAGAATTCAAACAGGTATTGAGCTGGCTGAAACAGGCAGCTCAGCAGGAGCATCCGGAAGCCTGCTATTGTATGGGAGCGCTGATGGAAAAGAACCATCCGGAGGTTGCCTGCAAATATTATGAAATTGCGGCAAATCGGCAATATATTCCTGCAATGCTAAAACTGGCATTATTGTATGATAAAGAGGATACGCTGTTTGAGCAGCTGTTCTGGATGGATCGGCTGGTATGGAATGGAGAACACAGTCCGCTGAAGGATTTGCCTCGGATCCATATGCTGTATGCAGAAAAGCTGAAAAAAGAAGCGATCAGTGATCTTCAATCGGAACAGCAGCCGGAAACGTATAAATCCCGCATCGAGGCATGCAGAGAGGCTATTTTGGAAACGGGAAAGGCAATTTTCTGGCAAAAATGTATTTCCAGACAGCCGGAGAAAAATGATAAAGAAGTAAATCAGATGTATGAAGTGCAGAAGGAGCTCTATGTATATCTGGATTCCCTGGAGGATCTGAAACATTACGCGGAAAAGAAAAAGCGGATTGACGCGGAAATAGAAAAGGCAGAAGAAGAGCACGCAAGGGAAGCTGCTTTGTACGCGCAGCAAAAGAAGGAAGACGCTCTGCGGAATGCAGAGATGATGGGAGTCATTTTTGGAGCAGAGATGGAGGCATATTTGCTGGCAAGAGACTTTGCAGAAGAAATCAAAGAGGATCCCTGGCTGTATTGTGCCCTTACAGATGTCGATCCATGGCTTGTGAATATACTGTAGGACTGCAAATCTGCGCCAGGCTGCACCGGACTTTACAGGAGAAGGAGAATGTCAATGCCCTACGATTTTCGGGATAATCGAACGAATTACGAAAAAGAAAAAGAAGTGCGGGAAAAGCGTCTGTCCGCTTATTCGGAAGACATTCAGAAAAGGACGTTGGAGCAGTCCTGTGAGCTGATCCGGCAGCTGGTGGAAGAGAGACGGCGGCAGGGGATGACCCAGCAGGATGTGGCGGACATCACAGGAATTTTGCCTTCGAATCTGGCGCGGCTGGAGAGTGGAAAAAGAGTTCCGACACTGGTTGTTTTGCAGAAATATGCCTCCGCATTGGGAAAACATATCGAGTTAAAGCTTTGCGACGGGGCGGAGGAATAAAATGGGGGAAGAGACTCAACCAATCACCGGTCTGCATAGGGATATTGAGGAACTTCCGCACGCGGAGCTATTGACTGTCCTCCACGAAAACCACGACGAGCAGCATCTCTGGGACTGCATTGTTGCATTTGAGGGATATCCGTTTCAGACGATTTCCGGACTGCCGTTTTCCTATCAACTGAAAACCGGACGAAACGGCGAGCTGACAAAGGAGCTCTGGATTGACCGGCGGGAAAAGAGCAAGAGCCTGGCGTGGAGCTCAGTGAGGATGGCATTTGAAAAGACGGAAGGAAAGCCGATTGTGACACGGCCGAAAGCACTGGGAGATATCCGCGGCATATCTTATATTTACGGGATTTTTCTGAAATTTGGGCTGATCGAGGCAGCACAGAAAGATACGAAAAAAGAAGAGACCTGAAAGTCGATTACTGTTCACTCGCGCCATTCGCAAACGGTACGAGTGAACTGCAATGGAAATTTTTTAAAATCCGCAAAAAGTCTTGCATTGCGCACACTCCTATGGTATTATGAATAAGCTGTCCGTAGAATATTACAGGCAGTGGCCGAAAGGCCTCGCGGATGAGAACAAGTACAGATAACCAATCAATATAAGACGAGGTGAAAGGAAATGAAAGCAGGAATCCATCCTAACTACTACCAGGCAACTGTAACCTGTAACTGTGGCAACACATTCGTAACCGGCTCTACCAAGCCCGAACTTCACGTTGAAGTTTGCTCTAAGTGCCATTCTTTCTACACTGGCCAGCAGAAGGCAGCACAGGCTCGCGGACGTATCGATAAGTTCAACCGCAAGTATGGTGTGGCAAGCAAATAAGAAATTGGGTAAGGTTGAGGTTTTTATAAATCTCAACCTTAATTTAATTGTGACAATAGAATGCGCGCTTTGCGAGCATTCTATTCCTTTTTAACGTGCAGAATTCTTTTTAATAAGGACTACAATTATGGGAAAAAAGAGAAAAAAAAGATGCTATTGCGGAATCGGCGGACAGGCGGTTCTGGAAGGTGTCATGATGAAAAATAAGGACAGCTATGCGGTTGCAGTGCGCAGACCGGATGGCGAAATTGAGCTGAAAAAAGAAGATTATAAAGGAATCTGGGGCGATAAGAAGATCACGAAGATTCCTTTTTTACGCGGTGTATTTAATTTTATAGACTCGCTGGTGCTTGGCATGAGCACACTGACCTGGTCGGCGCAGTTTTTTGAAGAAGACGAGCCGGAGAAGAATATAGCCGACCAGAAGAAAAAGGCCAAAAAGCCGGAGCAGAAGGAAATGGTTTCGGATGCAGTCACAGAAAACGTGGATGAGAAAGCAGATGCGACGGATACGAAAGAGAAAAAATCCGGCGCGGCAGAAAGTATTGCAGTCGGCGGAACGGTTGCGCTATCGATTCTGATGGCAGTTGCAATTTTTATCGTGCTACCGTATTTTCTGAGCATGCTGTTTTCCCACTATGTGCTGAATGAGTCGCTGCTGGCGATTGTGGAAGGCGTGCTGCGTATCGTGATTTTCGTTGCATATGTAGCAGGAATTTCTGCGATGAAGGATATCCGGCGCGTATATATGTATCACGGCGCGGAGCATAAATGTATCAACTGCATCGAGCGCGGCAGAGAGCTGACGGTGAAAAATGTCCGCAAAAGCTCCAGACTGCACAAGCGCTGCGGAACGAGCTTTTTGTTGTTTGTCATGCTGGTGAGCATCGTGCTGTTTTTGTTTATCCGGGTACAGAACCCGCTGTTGAGACTTGGATTGCGGATTCTTTTGATTCCTGTGATCGCCGGAATTTCCTATGAGCTGATTCGTCTGGCTGGACGCAGCGACAATTTCCTCGTTCGGATCATTTCTGCGCCTGGCATGTGGCTGCAGAGGCTGACAACCAAGGAGCCGGACGATTCGATGATCGAGGTTGCGATCGCCTCTGTGGAAGCGGTATTTGACTGGAAGGCGTATCTGAAAGAGACGTTCGGATACGACGTGGAGGACTGGGAAAAGCAGGATGCGGCGGCAAAAGCGCAGGAAACAGAGGACGCAGAAGCGGCTGACGGTATGGAGGCAGGTAAAGCAGCTGCGGAAGAAAGTAGGGAGCAGTGATGGAGTACCGTAGCCTTTATGCTCTTGGAAAAGAAAAGCTGGCGGCAGCAGGCATCCCGGAAGCCGATCTCGATGCGCGGCTGTTGCTGGAATATGTCTGCCATACGAGCCGTAACGATCTGCTGGTGCACGGCGACCGCGAGGTTGCAGAGACAGAGCAGCAGGCGTATGAGCAGTTGCTTGCAAAACGCGCAGAGCATATCCCGCTGCAGCAGCTGACTGGAGAGCAGGAGTTTATGGGACTGACTTTTTCAGTCAATGAACATGTATTGATTCCTCGTCAGGATACGGAAGTTCTGGTGGAAGAAGTGATGAAAAACCTTCATGACGGATTTCGGATTCTGGATCTTTGTACGGGTTCCGGCTGTATTTTACTGAGCCTTTTACACTATTCCAACGATTGCAGCGGCGTCGGCGCCGACCTGTCGGAGGAAGCGTTGGAAGTGGCGCGAAAAAATGCAGAGCAGCTGGGGGAAAGCGGTGCGTTGTTTGTGCAGGGCGATCTGTTTGCGCCGGTCGAGGGAAAGTTTGAGATTATTGTATCCAATCCGCCTTATATCTGCTCCGATGTGATTCCGACGCTGATGGAAGAGGTGCGGGAGCATGAGCCGATGCAGGCGCTGGATGGCGGTGCAGACGGACTGGATTTTTACCGGAAAATCATACAGGGCGCAAAGGAGCATCTCTGCGGCGGCGGGCAGTTGTTTTTCGAGATCGGTTACGATCAGGGAGAAGCTGTGCAGCGGCTGATGGAGCAGGCAGGCTACCGGGAAGTGGAGTGCGTGCAGGATTTTGCCGGACTGGACAGAGTCGTATTTGGAACGTTGTGGTAAGTTACAGTTCACTCGTGGCTTCGCGTTCACAGCTTCCATGCTTGCATGAGAATCTGTGAACACGAAGCTATGAATGACACGGGGAACTGTAACCGTTTTGACAGATAGAATGGAGAAAATCAGATGTTTGATAAACTGGAGGATTTGCTGATTCGGTTTGAAGAGATTATGGGCGAATTAAATGAGCCTGATGTCACAGCCAATCAGGAACGCTTCCGTGCCCTGATGAAGGAGCAGAGTGATCTGACTCCGATCGTCGAGGCGTATCGGGAATATAAGAAGTGCAATCAGGATATCGAAGACAGCCTGATGATGCTGGACGAGGAAAATGATCCGGATATGCGCGAAATGTTAAAAGAGGAGTTAAACAGCGCAAAGACCCGCGTTTCGGAGCTGGAGGAGGAGCTGAAAATCCTGCTGCTTCCCAAGGACCCCAACGATGAGAAAAACGTTATCGTGGAAATCCGTGCGGGTGCGGGCGGCGACGAGGCGGCGCTGTTTGCAGCGGAAATTTATCGGATGTATGTACGCTATGCAGAGCGTCAGCGTTGGCGGGTGGAGACGATGGACGTGGAAGAAATCGGCATCGGCGGCATGAAATATGTCAGCTTCATGATTTCCGGTCAGGGTGCGTATTCGAGGCTCAAATACGAGAGCGGTGTGCATCGCGTGCAGCGTGTTCCGGAGACGGAGAGCGGCGGCAGAATCCACACCTCGACGATCACGGTTGCGATTATGCCGGAGGTAGAGGATTTCGACGTGCAGATCGATATGAACGACTGTAAATTTGATGTATTCCGTGCATCCGGAAACGGCGGTCAGTGCGTCAACACGACGGACTCTGCGGTACGTCTGACCCACATTCCGACCGGAATCGTGATTTCCTGCCAGGATGAAAAGAGCCAGCTGAAAAATAAAGACAAGGCGTTGAAGGTGCTGCGTGCAAAGCTGTATGATTTGGAACAGCAGAAGCGCCACGACGAGGAAGCTGAGCTGCGCCGCAGTCAGGTAGGAACCGGCGACCGTTCTGAGAAAATCCGTACCTACAACTTCCCTCAGGGACGTGTGACGGATCACAGAATCAAGCTGACACTGTACAAAATTGATGCGATCATGGACGGCGACATCCAGGAGCTGATCGATAACCTGACTGCAGCCGATCAGGCAGCAAAACTTGCAAAGATGAATCAAAATGCGATTGCCTGATCGGCAGGGTATTTAAATAGAGAATAAAAAAATCGCTCCTGCACCTCCGGACGATAAATTCCGGGTGCGGGAGCGGTTTTTTTATTCATGACAATAGAATGCTCGCAGAGCGTGCATTCTATTGTTTTATACAGTCTTAACAGTCTTTAACAGCTCGCGGATCTGTTCTACGGACAGCCATTCCGTATTATTGTCGGAGCTGTAGGAGAAGCCTTCGGCTACCTTGTGACCGCTCATGTCAGGCTGCTGCTTGTTGTTCCAAGTCATCTGGGGATATACGATGAAGTGCTTTTCGTATTCGTAGGTCGTAAAAGAATCCTCAGTTGTTACCATGATTTCATGCAGCTTTTCGCCGGGGCGGATACCGATTTCCTTGATTCCGCAGCCGGGAAGCATCGCTTCTGCGAGGTCGGTAATTTTAAAGGAAGGGATTTTGCTGATAAAGGTTTCGCCGCCTTTTGCTTCTTCGAGGGCTTTAATCACCAGTTGCACGCCCTGCTCCAGGCTGATCCAGAAACGGGTCATGCGCAGGTCGGTGATCGGAAGCTCTGTCTGCCCGTCTGCGATGAGCTTGCGGAAAAACGGGATAATCGAACCGCGGCTTCCTGCAACGTTGCCGTAGCGAACGATCGAGAAGTTGATGTCCTTATTGCCGACATAGGCGTTCGCTGCGATAAACAGCTTGTCGCTGACGAGCTTTGTGCCGCCGTAAAGGTTGACCGGGTTTACCGCTTTGTCGGTGGAAAGTGCAACGACCTTTTTTACATTGGTGTCCAGGGCTGCCTCGATGATGTTCATCGCGCCGTGAATGTTGGTCTTGATCGCTTCGTTCGGGTTATATTCACAGGCGGGAACCTGTTTTAAGGCTGCTGCATGGATGACATAATCAACACCTTCAAATGCGCGGCGCAGACGCTCCTGATCTCTGACATCACCGATGAAGAAGCGAAGCTTGTCTGCATATTCCTTGAATTCATTTTCCATCATCCACTGTTTAAATTCGTCTCTGGAATAAATGATCACCTTTTTGGGGTTGGAGTGCTCCATGACATAACGGGTAAAGCATTTGCCGAAAGAGCCGGTACCACCTGTGATCAGAATTGTTTTACCATCTAATAACATATATACATTCCTCCGCTGAATTGGCAGGATAAGCCAATCATTCAATCCTTATTATCATAACATAAAGTGAGCGCAATTGCATCATCTTTTTTATTACAGCGTCTGCAAAAATCCCATGAATCGCGTCCTCGACGCTCTCCGCTGCTTCGCAGCTCATTGTTGCTCATAAAGTGAACCGTAACGTTATCATAGCCTTTTTAGAAAAGATATGCAACGCCAATTTCCAAACCGCCGGAAAGTATGGTATACTTGGTTGTAGTTCACTCGTGCTTTTCCAGGGGCAGATTTTGTGAATGACGCGTGTGAACCGTAACTATTTGAAAGCGAAGCCAACAATCCCAGTCTAACGATGAGAGGAAAAAACGATGTCTCTGCAGTTTATCACCGGTGCGTCCGGATCCGGAAAAAGCACCTATATCGATCAGCAGATTATCGCCCGTTCCGAAAGAGAACCGGAGGGGCGTTTTTTTATCCTTGTGCCCGACCAGTTTACGATGCAGACACAGAAGGATCTGGTCAGTCTGCATGACCGGAAAGGGATTATGAATATCGACGTCCTGAGCTTCGGACGTCTGACTCACCGCATTTTTGAGGAAATGGGCGCAAATCGGCTTCCGATGCTGGACGATACGGGAAAAAGCCTGATTATCCGGCGTGTGGCGGCGGGACAGAGGGGGGAGCTTCCGGTGTTGGGCGGCAGGCTTGGACAGACGGGATATATCCATGAGGTGAAGTCTGCGATTTCGGAGTTTATGCAGTACGGAATCGGTCTGCAGGAACTGGATCAGCTGACAGAATTTTCAAAAAAACGAGGACAATTATACTATAAATTAAAAGATCTGCGGACAATTTACGAGGGCTTTCAGCAGTTCATCCGGGAAAAATATCTGACGACGGAGGAATCGCTGGAGGTGCTGGCGTCGTATGTGCCGCAGTCGAAGCTGTTGAAGGACAGCGTGATTGTATTCGACGGGTTTACGGGCTTTACGCCGGTACAGAACCGGGTCATCGCAGAGCTGATGAAGCAGGCAAAAGAAGTGATCGTCACAGTTACCCTCGGAAGTGGGGAAAATCCATGGGAGGAAATCCGGGAGCAGGAGCTTTTTTCCATGAGCAAAAAGACGATACAGACGCTTGCAAAGCTTGCACGGGATGTAGAAATTCCCATCGCGGACGTCGTTGAAATTGCACCGAAATGTTCGCCGCGGTTTTCGGAAAAAGGAATGCTGCAGCATCTGGAAAAATACCTGTTCCGCTATCCGGTGTGCGTGTGGAAGCCTGCGCCTGCAGAAGGGAGCACGCAGAGCGTTTCTGCCGGAATGGTGGTGCAGGAGTGTGCAGAGACTGGCGGGCAGGAACAGTCTGCGGCGCAGAGCGCTGCGATTGGCCTGCCGCCCGTGCAGCTTCGTCTTCTGGAAGCCTCCACACTGCGGGAGGAGGTGCGTCAGATCTGCATCGCAATCCGGCGGCTCGTGACGCAGCAGAATTACTGTTATCGGGATATTGCGGTCATCTGCGGGGATTACACCTCATATGCAAGCTGCATCGAGCAGGAGTTTGCGGCATTCGGCATTCCGGTCTATCTGGATCAGACGCGGGGCGTCACCCTGAATCCGTTTATTGAGTATATAAAAAGCGCACTGCAGGTACGGGTAAAGAACTATAGCTATGAATCTGTTTTCCACTATCTGCGCAGCGGTCTGGCGGATTTTGCGCCGGAGGAAACGGATCGGCTGGAGGTTTATGTACGGGCGTTGGGTATCCGTGGGCGGAAAAAATGGGAGACGCTGTTTGTGTATCCGACGGAAAATATGCTGGACGCAAAGGCTGAGCTGGCGCAGCTGAATGCGCTGCGGGAGCGGCTGGTTTTGGGGCTTGCGCCGTTGTATGGAAAATACAAAACGACGAAGGAGTACGCACAGGGGTTGTATGAGTTTATCGCGCAGAGCAAAATCCAGCAGAAGCTAAAAAGCTTCGAGCAGCGCTTTGCAGAGGCGGGCGATCCGGTGCGGGAGCGGGAGTATGCACAGATTTACCGACTGGTGATGGATTTGCTCGATCAGATCGTGAGCCTGGTCGGGGAAGAGGAGACGACGGCAGAGGAATTTGCAAAGCTTCTGGAAGCCGGATTCGAAGAGCTGCAGGTTGGCACGATTCCCCAGAATGTGGACCGCGTGGTGGCGGGGGATATGGAGCGGACGCGTTTAAAACAGGTGAAGGCGCTGTTTTTTGCAGGCGTAAATGACGGCAATATTCCGGGCAACGCGGGAAACGGAGGGATTATTTCCGACCTCGACCGGGAATTTTTAACCGGCTCCGGGCAGGAGCTTGCGCCGTCGCCGCGGCAGCAGATGTACATTCAGCGGTTTTATTTGTATTTGAATATGACAAAGCCATCCGAGCTTTTGGTGCTTTCCTGGGCGCGGATGAATCTGGAAGGAAGGGCGCTGCGAAAGAGCTTTCTGGTGGGTCAGGTGCAGCGGCTGTTTCCGACGATTCCGACGGAAAAGCCGGAGCTGGAACCCATGCTTTTACAGGTGCAGTCTTTTTCGGATGGACGGGAATATCTTGCGAATGGACTTAGAAGCTATGCAGATGGGCTGTTGGATGAGATAGCGGAGCGTGAGTTTCTGACGCTGTACCGGGTTTACCAGCGGCAGGATGTGTACCGGCTGTGGAGCGGACAGCTGACGGATACGGCATTTTTTTCCTATCAGGAGCCGTCCCTTGGAAAGGCGGTGGCAGCAGCGCTTTACGGGCAGACGATTTCCGGAAGCGTCAGCCGTCTGGAGCAGTTTGCAGCGTGCGCTTATGCCCATTTTCTGCGCTATGGCATGAAGTTAAAGGAGCAGGAAGAGTTCGCGTTTGAAGCGGTGGACATGGGAAATCTCTACCACGGCGTGCTGGAAATTTTTGCGGAAAAACTAAAGGAGATCGGCAAAAACTGGTTTGATTTTACTGAGGAAGAGGGCGAGCGGCTGGTGGACGAGGCGGTGGATGCGTATGCGGTGACGTATCATCACACGGTGCTGTTTGACAGCGCGAGAAACGCCTATATCGTGCAGCGGATTAAGCGGATTTTAAAACGGACGGTAAGCGCCATGCAGTATCAGCTCAAAAAAGGCAGCTTTGTGCCGGAGAAGTTCGAGGTTTCGTTTTCGGTGCTGGAGGAGTTGGATGCGGTCAATATCGCGCTTTCTGAGCAGGAAAAAATGCGGCTGCGCGGCAGGATCGACCGTGTGGATATGAAAGAAGACCGGGAGCATGTTTATGTCAAGGTCGTGGATTATAAGTCCGGCAGCAGGGAGTTTTCGCTGGCAGCGCTGTATTACGGGCTGCAGCTGCAGCTTGTTGTATACATGAATGCTGCGATGGAAATTGCCGGAAAAAAGCATCCGGAGAAAGAAATCGTCCCGGCGGCGATGCTGTATTACCGGGTGCAGGATCCGATGATTGAGATGCCGGAGGGCGAGCCTTCGGCGGAGGAGGTCAATGCGCAGGTGCTGCGCGCCCTGCGGACAACCGGCATTGTGAATGCCAGGGAGGACGTTGTCGAGGGGCTGGATCAGGGCTTTTTAGGGCGTTCGGATGTGGTGCCGCTGGAACGGAAAAAGGACGGCAGCTTTTCGGCGCGTTCGAGTGTTTTGGAAGAGACGGATTTTCAGGCGGTATCGGCATTTGTGGAGCAGAAAATCCGGCAGGCGGGACGGCAGATTTTGGATGGAAAAATCGCATTGGACCCGTATGAGCAGGGCAACAGAAACGCCTGCGAATACTGCGCGTACCAGAAAGTGTGCGGATTTGACAAAAAGATCGACGGGTTTGTAATGCGCGAGCTGGAAAACCTGAAAGAAGACGAAGCGATGGAGCTTATCAGAAAGGAGGTCGCCGATGGGAATGAAGTTCACGGAGGATCAGCAGCGGGTCATTGATCTGAGAAACTGTAATATTTTGGTGTCGGCGGCGGCAGGCTCCGGCAAAACGGCGGTGCTGGTCGAGCGGATTGTAGAGCTGGTCTCCGGTTCAGGATGCGATTCGGCGCGGGCAGTGGATATTGACCGGTTACTGATCGTAACGTTTACGAATGCGGCGGCAGCACAGATGCGGGAGCGAATTACGAAGGCACTGTCCGACCGCGTAGAGGCAGAGCCGGACAACGAGCATATAAAAAAGCAGCTGATGCTGATCCACAATGCGAAAATCATGACCATCCACAGCTTTTGTTTATATCTGATCAAAAATCATTTCAACGATATCGGTCTCGATCCGGATTTTCGGACGGCGGACGAGGGCGAAATACGCCTGTTGAAGCAGGAGGTTTTGTCAGAGCTTCTGGAAGAGCAGTTCGCGCTGGGACGGCAGGAATTTACCGACTGCGTGGAATATTTTGCCTACGACGGCAGGGAGAAGCGGCTGGAGGAGCTGATCGAACGGCTATATACCTTTTCCGGAAGCTATCCTTTCCCGGAAAAATGGCTGCGGCAGCACCGCATGGATTATCATGTGGAGACGTTTGAGGGGCTTGTAAAAACAGAGTGGTTTGCAGGCATGATGCAGGAAATTTCAGCCCTGCTGCAGGAATGCAAAGAGCAGGAAAAAGCTGCGCTGAAGGTGTGCGAGGAGCCGGATGGGCCGTATTTTTACGCTGCAGCGCTGGAAAAGGATCAGGAGCTGATCGCAGGGCTGGAACAGGAGCTGGCGAGCGTGGTGCAGACAGCATCAGAACCAGAGCAGTCTGTGGCACCTGCAGAAGTGGAATCGTCCGTTGCGAAGGATGCTTTCGAAGCCCTTGCAGCGCGGGTGCAGGGCATTTCCTACGCCCGCATGGCAGCAAAAAAGGATGACAGCGTGTCGGCAGAAAAGCGGGAGCTGGTCAAGGCGATGCGGGAGCGTGTGAAAAGCCTTTTGGGGACGCTTTCCGAAAAATATTTCGCATCCGGTCCGAAGCAGTGGCTTGCAGAATGCAGACAGGCGGACGCAGCGCTGTGCGAGCTGGTGGATCTGGCGCTTTTGTTCGGAGAAAGACTGACGGAGAAAAAGCGGGAAAAGAACCTGCTGGACTTTGAGGACATGGAGCATCTGGCACTGCAGATTCTGTTAAAGGAAGAGGAAAACGGACAGATGGTGCCGTCGGATACGGCGCTGGAATACCGGGAACAGTTCGTAGAGATTCTGATCGACGAGTATCAGGACAGCAACCTCGTGCAGGAATTTCTCTTACAGAGCATTTCCGGCGAGGACGACGGGCGATTTAACCGGTTTATGGTAGGTGACGTCAAGCAGAGCATTTACAAATTCCGTCTTGCACGGCCGGAGTTGTTTTTGGAAAAATTTGCGACCTATCAAAAAGAAGACGGAAGCTGCGTCCGTGTGGACTTAAAGCAGAACTTTCGAAGCCGTCATGAGGTGACGGACTGCGTCAACGACCTGTTTTTACAGCTGATGCACAGAGAGCTTGGCGGAGTGGAATACGACGCGGATGCGGCGCTGTACCCGGCGGCGCAGTTCCCGGAGGCAGATGGCGAAGCAGCGGACGCGCGGGAAAAGGACGTAGCGCTCGGCGGAGAAGAAAAGCAGGGGAGTGCTGTGCCGGTGAGTACGGCTTGCGAAGCCTCGATCGCCCGCTCCCCTTACGAGCCGGAGCTTTGCATTGCTGCAATATCCGGCGAAAAGGGCGAAGACCCGAAGGAGCTGGAAGCGAAAATGATCGCCGGAAAAATCCGCGAAATCGTTGGAAAGCTCCCGGTGCGGGACAGCGAAAGCGGACAGCTGCGCCCGGCGCGGTATCAGGATATCGTGATTTTACTGCGGACGACATCCGGCTGGGACGAGACGTTTAAAAAGATACTGGAAGAAAACGCCGTTCCGGTCTTTGTGACGTCCAAGACGGGGTATTTTGCGGCGACGGAGGTGCAGACGGTTTTGAATTTCCTGCGTGTGCTGAACAATCCGTTGCAGGAAATTCCACTGTTCGGCGTACTCAAATCGGTGCTGTTTGGATTCAGCGATGCGCAGCTGGCGACGCTGCGCGCACTGGATGAGACGGGAAAACGCTGCCTGTACGACTGCGTGAAGCTGGCGGCGGGAGAAGGAGAAAGTGGTGAAGGCAGCGTAGGATATGGCAGCGGAAGCAATGGTGCCGATGCCTCCCTTCGCGAAAAATGCTGCAGCTTTCTTTCCTTTTTAAACCGCTACCGCGAGTACGCGGTCTATCTGCCGATTCACAAGCTGATGGAGCAGTTTTTGGAGGAAACGGGCTATCTGTATACGGTCAGCGCGCTGCCGGGAGGTGTGCAGCGCAGAATCAACGTGGAAATGCTGCTGACGCGGGCAGAAAGCTTTGAAAAGACGAGTTATTCCGGTTTGTTTCATTTTATCCGGTACATGGAACAGCTGGAAAAATATGACATTGATTACGGCGAAACGGGCGCGTCGGACGAAAACGCGGATGTCGTGCGGATCATGAGCATTCACAAGAGCAAGGGGTTGGAATTTCCGGTATGCTTTGTGTCGGGACTGTCGAAACGCTTTAACCGGCAGGACAGCGCAGCTCCGGTGCTGATGGATATGGATTTGGGACTGGCGATCGACTGGGTGGATCCGACAGCACGGATCCGACATACGACGCTGAAAAAAAATGTGCTGGCGCGCAAATTAAATGCCGACAGCATGGGAGAAGAACTGAGAGTTCTATATGTTGCGCTGACGCGTGCGGAGGAAAAGCTGATTCTGACCGGAACCTGTAAAGAAGACAAGCTGCCCCAGGAGGATGCAACGCAGGGTGCGTATGGCTATTCGGCGCTGCGGCTGCAGGAAGCGTCTTCCTATTATGATCTGGTGCTTCCGGCATGGCAGTCCGTCGGACGTCGGCTTCAGATCTGTACGCAGGAAGAACTGCTGCAGGCAGAGCTTGTGCGTGCGTCCTTGGGATACAACAGCAGGCAGAAGCTTTTTGAGGAAGCCGGAAAAGAGCCGGAGGCGGCAGAGCTTGCGCTGTGCGAGCGCCTGCAGAAGCCCTATGCACATGAAAACCTGGCGGGACTTTTTGTCAAAACAACCGTTTCCGAGCTGAAAAAAGAAGGCATGCAGGAGGAAGCTGCGGAAGGGCTCGAGTTGTTCCCGGAGGAAGAGGTCGTGCCGTATCTGCCGCAGTTTGTCAAGGAACAGGAAAAAACCGTGAGCGGGACGACACGGGGAAGTGCGTACCACAGACTGCTGGAGATTTTCCCCTTTGAACGGCAGGAAACCTGGACGGCGGCAAAAATCCGTACGGTCATCGAAGAATGCAAAGCAGACCGAAGGCTGTCGGAGGAATATGCTGCTGCGATCAATGTATACAAGATCCGGGCATTTTTACAGACGCCTCTTGCAGCGCGCATGGCAAAGGCTGCCAAAAGCAACAGACTGCACCGGGAGCAGCCCTTTGTGCTGGGACTTTCGGCAAACCGTTTAAATACAGACTTTCCGGAGGATGAAACCGTGCTGATCCAGGGAATTATCGATGTTTATCTGGAGGAAGAGGACGGCATCGTGCTGGCAGATTATAAGACCGATCTGGTAAAAGACCCGAAGGAGCTGATTTTGCGCTACCGGGTTCAGCTGGACTATTATGAGGAAGCACTTGTGCGGCTGACCGGAAAATGCGTGAAGGAAAAGCTGATCTATTCGTTCGGGCTGGAACAGGAGATTACACTGTAAGATGGAAGAATTTTATTATCAGAAAATGGACAGGCAGAAGCAGGCAGTGTATCACGGCATGCTGCAGGGCGTCCGGCAGCTGGCGGATCAGATTCAGCTGCCGCGTGTGGATGGAAAAGAGCTGTATGACATTTTTTTCCAGATGCGGCTGGATCACCCGGAAATATTCTGGGTGGTCGGGTTTTCATGGAAATATTACCCCGACTCCCCGAACCTGATTTTCGTGCCGGAATATCTGTTTGAAAAAGGAAAAATCAAAGAGCATCAGATAGCGCTGACATCGCGGGTGGAAAAGCTTGCACGGCAGGCGCAGGGACTTTCGGAGTGGGAAAAAGAAAAATATGTGCACGATTTTATATGCAAAAATGTACGGTATGACAAGTTAAAGAAGCCGTATTCTCATGAAATCATCGGACCGCTGGGGCAGGGCGTAGGCGTCTGCGAGGGAATTGCAAAGGCGGTCAAGGTGCTCTGCGACGCGCTCGGGCTATGGTGTATGATTGCGATTTGCGGCAACAATCCGGAAAAAGGCATCAAATACCGCCACACCTGGAATATCGTGCGCATTGGCGGGCAGTATTATCATCTGGATGCGACATTTGACAATAGTCTGACCAGAGGGGCGCGGGAGGATGCCGAGTGCCGTTACGATTATTTTAACCTCGACGATAAGGCGATGTTCCGCGACCATGAGCCGCTGATCGCACCGGCGCCGGCGTGCACGGACAATGGACATTTTTATTATAAGGAAAAGAAGCTTTCCTTTACGAAAATGGAGGAGGTCAAAAAGCGCGCGCAGCAGGCGGTAAAAAAAGGAAAAGTCCTGACGTTTCACTGGCGCGGATCGTATCTGACGAGGGACGTGCTGAGGGAAATCCTGAATGTGCTGGAAGATGCCGGAAAAGAAAAATCGAAGCTGCCTCATATTTACGCGAATGCAGCGCAGGCGGTATTTCGGGTGTGGTATTCCGACATCGATACGCTTGCGCCGGAAATTGTGCTGGAAGACGCAAACGAGGGAGAAAAGACAGAAAAGGGATTGAAAAATCCGGAGTGATTCGTTATAGTAAGAACGTGGTTTTCCACAAATAAATACTTATGAGGAGGATTTACTCATGGATAAGAAGTTTGGCATCAAGCATGTCGTAGCGATGGGTATCGGAACCGCACTGTTCGTTGTTTTAACCAACGTGCAGATCCCGGTTGGTTTCATCCCGAACACAGCTCTGCAGACCCGCGCAGCGGTACTTGCATTTTTCTCCGCTATTTTGGTCCCGTTGTTGGCGGCGCCATCGGTCTGATCGGTCATGCACTGGGTGATGCAGTATTCTACGGAAGCGTATGGTGGAGCTGGGTATTCCCGGACGCTGTATTCGGCATCATCGTTGGCCTGTTTGCTGCGAAGTATAAAGTAAAAGAAGGCAGCTTCGGCGGCAAGGAAATCGGCCTGTTCAATATCGTACAGGTTGTTGCAAACGCACTGGCATGGATTCTGGTTGCTCCGGTTTTGGACATCGTAATTTATGCAGAGCCTGTAAAGAAGGTATTCACACAGGGCGTGACCGCTTTTGTTGCAAATGTAATTATCATCGGCATTCTGGGAACTCTGCTGTTAGTTGCCTACTCCAAGGTCGGCGCAAAGTCCGGAAGCCTTTCCAAAGAGGACTGATACATGACTCCGATCATCGAGTTTAAAAACTATACTTTTAAATATCGATCACAGTCAGAGCCTACACTCCGGGAGATTGACCTGACGGTCAATCCCGGAGAGAAGGTTTTAATCGTGGGACCGTCCGGGTCGGGAAAATCGACTCTGGTGCACTGCATCAACGGGATGGTTCCTTTTTCATACCCTGGCGAAAGCAGCGGAACTTTGACTGTGGGCGGTAAAGATCCTGCGAAAACCGGTATTTTTGGAATGTCCAAAATCGTCGGTACGGTGCTGCAGGATACAGACGGCCAGTTTATCGGCCTGACGGTTGCAGAAGATGTTGCTTTTGCACTGGAAAACGACTGCGTAGAGCAAAAAGAGATGTTCCGTGCAGTAGATGAAGTGGCAGAGGTTGTGGATATCAAAGCCCTTCTCGGCAATGCACCGACGGAGCTTTCCGGCGGACAGAAGCAGAGAGTTTCCATGGCGGGCGTGCTGGTAGATGATGTGGATATCCTGCTGTTTGATGAGCCGCTGGCAAACCTTGACCCGGCGACCGGCAAGCGGGCTATCGACCTGATCGACCGGATCTGCCGGGAGCGCGACAAGACGGTTATCATTATCGAACACCGGTTAGAGGATGCCCTTTACCGGGATGTAGACAGAATTGTGGTGATCGGGGACGGAAGGGTTGTAGCGGATATGACGCCGGACGAGCTGCTTGCCTCCGATATTCTGATTCAGGAGGGCATCCGTGAGCCGCTGTATGTGACGGCACTCAAACATGCGGGATGTCAGGTCGCGGCAAAGGATCATCCTCAGCATATCGAGACGATGAATCTGGAGCCTTATCAGGAAAAGGTAAGGGCCTGGTTCGAGAAGGTTTCCCTGCCGGAGATTCAAGGAGAGGAAAAGCCGGCCCTCGAAGTGTTGGATCTGGACTTTTCCTATATTACAGGCAAACCGATCCTGTCGGATATTCATTTCCGTATTAACAAAGGGGAAATGCTCGCAATTGTCGGCAAAAACGGTGCGGGAAAGAGTACGCTGTCAAATCTGATCTGCGGCTTTATCCATCCGGATCACGGTAAGATCCTGTTAAATGGCAGTGATATTGCGGATAAATCCATCAAGGAGCGTGGCGAGGCCATCGGGCTTGTCATGCAGAACCCGAATCAGATGATTTCCAAGCCGATGATTTTTGATGAAGTGGCGCTGGGACTACGGGTCCGTGGCGTGCCGGAGGAAGAGGTAAAGGAACGGGTTTACGATAAGTTAAAGATCTGCGGTCTGTATCCCTTCCGGAACTGGCCGGTTTCTGCTCTGAGCTTTGGTCAGAAAAAGCGTGTGACCATCGCTTCGATCCTCGTCATGAATCCGGAGATCCTGATTCTGGATGAGCCGACGGCAGGACAGGATTACCGTCATTATACGGAAATTATGGAATTTTTAAAGCACTTAAATGAGACCCTTGGCATTACGATCATCATGATCACACATGATATGCATCTGATGCTGGAATATACCGACCGTGCGATCGTTATCGCGGACGGCGAGCTGATTGCGGACGACAAGCCGGCAAGGGTGCTGACGGATGAAGCGGTTGCAGACCGTGCTTATCTGAAAAAGACGTCGCTGTACGATCTGGCGGTGCGCTGCGGCATCGGGGATGCGTCCGGCTTTGCAGAGCGGTTTATTTATTATGAAAGGCAGGTGAGAGCGGATGGCGGGCAGAATTCTGACGTACAGTGAAAAAGATACCTGGATCCATCGGCTTTCCGGCGTTTCGAAAATGATCTTTTTCCTGCTCTGGTCACTGACCGGTATGCTGACCTATGACACGAGAGTGCTGCTGGTCATGCTGGTCTGCAGCCTGGTGATCTTTAAGGTTTCCCATACAGAATGGAAACAGGTCGGGACGGTATTTCAGTTTATTTTGCTGTTTTTATGTATTAACATGCTTGCGGTGTGGCTGTTTTCCCCGAATCAGGGAACTGTGATCTACGGCACAAAAACAGAGCTTTTACACCTGTTTGGCAATCATAATATCACAAAGGAACAGCTGTTTTACCAGTTTAATATTATGCTGAAGTATCTGACAGTAACGCCGGTGGTATTGATGTTTATTGTGACGACCAACCCGAGCGAGTTTGCGGCAAGCTTAAATCGCATGGGTGTCAGCTACAACGTGGGCTACGCCATTGCCATCGCGCTGCGCTACATCCCGGACGTACAGTCTGATTTTACCAAGATCAAGCATGCGCAGGAGGCGCGGGGCATCGAGATGAGCAGCAAGACATCCCTCTGGACGAGAATCAAGCGGATGAGCACGATAATTTTCCCGCTGCTGTTTTCCAGCATGGATCGTATCGATGTGGTCAGCAATGCCATGGAGCTTAGGGGCTTTGGTAAAAATAAAAAGCGTACCTGGTACATGGGAAAGAAGCTGGTACGAAATGACTATCTGACGATTGGATTTGCGGTAGTATTTATGGCGGTTGCTCTGACGATTACATTTGCGGATGGCAGCCGTTTCTGGAATCCATTCCAGTAAAAAAACGCGGAGCTGTGGGACACGGGTATCGCGTTTTTAGAAAAAATCCGGGGCGCGGGCAAATTGGATGCTGCGCTCCGGGAAAATGGAATCAGGGGATGCAGCGGATTTTTTCATCGGCTGCGGAAAGGGGAATGTATGATTTACACACTGGAAAATGACAGCCTGAAGGTTCAGGTAAACTCCCACGGCGGCGAGCTGTGGTCGATTCAGACAAAGGACGGGGCAGAATATCTCTGGCAGGGCGATGAGACTTACTGGAAAGACCGCGCATTGAATCTGTTTCCGTATATCGCGCGTCTGACTGAGGGCAAATATACGCTGGATGGCAAGACCTACGAAATGCCGATCCACGGATTTGTCAATTCTTCCGATCTGGAAGCGGAAGAGCATACGGCACAGAGACTGGTGCTGAAGCTGACAGACAGCGAGAATACGAGAGAAATGTATCCCTTTGCGTTTGTTTACTGGCTGACCTATGAGCTTGTCGGCAACAAATTAAATGTTACTTTTGCGGTAGAAAATAACGACAAAAAGGTGATGTATTTCGGCGTCGGCGGTCATCCGGGCTTTGCCGTTCCGCTGGAAAAAGGTCTTGCATTTGAGGATTACTGCTTACAGTTTGAAGCTCCCGGGAATCCGATCCGCGTTGGCTTTTCTGAGGACTGCTTCGTAAATGGCGAGGACAGCGAGTTTATTTTATCTGACGGCGGTAAGCTGCCCCTTGCACACAACCTGTTCGATCAGGATGCGATCGTGCTGACTGATATGGCGAAGGCAGTGACCCTGTGCAGTGAAAAAGGAACAAGAAGCGTGCGCGTATCCTATCCGCAGATGAATTTCCTGGGGATCTGGCATATGCCGTTTACCGATGCGCCCTATGTCTGCATCGAGCCCTGGTCTGCGCTTCCTTCCCGCAAGGGCAGGATCGAAGACCTTTCCGAGCAGCCCAACCTGGTTCATCTGCCTGCAGGCAAGCGGTATGAAAATACCTGGAGTATTGAGATTTTCTGAATTTTGCAGAACTGTGAAAAGGAATGTGCCTTGGCACATTCTTGCGCCGAGTGCGCATCCTCGCGGAGTGTTTCTTATCGCATGGAAACGAAGTTTTCCATACGATAAAAAAGAATCCGGCGTCAGACAGCGATAGGACTGTGCGCCGGATTCTTTTTTTTATAAATCTGAAATGCTCTCAGAGCGTGTGTTTTATCTCTGTGTCGCCATGGTTTTTAACTGTCCCATGACCTTTTTGACCGGAGGCAGGTAGAGGATGATCAGTGTCAGCATCGCTTCCACGGACAGATAGATGCCGTTGTAAACCAGGGAATAGACCGGTGCGGACATGCCGTAGTCTGCAGCGTAAGCGCCGAAGAAGATCATACCGGATAAAAATGCGAAGAAATAACGACCGAGTACACCTGCGATATAGCCCTTCACCAGACCGTTTTTCGATTTGGAAAACAGGCCGGATAAGCCGAGCGCACCGAATGCGAAGATGTAATCAACGAGCATTTGCGGTATGCTGATGATATACGGATCGCTGACCAGCTGTAAAAAGCCGTAGGCGATGGCGGTCATCAGTCCGGCACGCAGACCGTACCAATAGCCGATCAGGACTAAGAACAGCATGGAAAATAAAGTGATGGAGCCGCCGAAGGGCAGATGGAACAGCTTGATTTCGGAAGTGACAAAGGCAGCAGCTATCGCCATTGCGGAAAATGCCAGCTGACGTGCGGAAAATTTAGGCTGCTTCACAGAATTGCCGATAAAGCAGGCCAGCAGCAAAAGCGCCAGCATGAGGACAACCAGTGCGGTATAACCGGCAGTGGTCAGCTGATAAGTCGTTCCCCATTCATCCGTGATGGGGATTGCAAAAAAATTGGACATAAAAAAACCTCCTTGTGTGCACAGGAGGGGACGAAAAACAGGACAGATAAAAATCTGTCACATGTGCCTCCCTACGCCGGTATTATCCGGTTCAGGTGATGAGGGTCAGAAATCCGGGCGGATATTCAGTCTCAGCAATCGCTCCCCTGGCAATGATATAAAATTTTGGTTACAGTTCACAGCTTATGATAGTCAGGTTGAGGGAGCGTGTCAAGCCTTTTTCGAAGCTGCGGCACCTTGGTCTGTGCATTGTGAGAGTTCACCCGCGCCATTCGCAAAAGCGCGTCTTCGACGCTCTCCGCTGCTTCGCA
>OHCE01000047.1_pt1 | contig 109646 bp, 87 predicted proteins | sample 1577571 | NCBI WGS metagenome assembly OHCE01 (sample SAMEA3879505, study PRJEB24766) | human gut metagenome | biome: human-associated habitat; feature: feces | place: USA | collected 1985/1987 | reverse complement strand
TCCCATCACAGGTCCCCGGCTCAAGGTATCGAGCTGCGAGGGATCGGTCAGCACCCGGAAACCGCGATCCCGAAGGCGCTCGATGCCCGGTACACCGTCCTCCCGCTCCGACGTTTCGGCATACTTCAATCCGCCGCCGAAGGCCACCGTCAAGTCGCTTCCGGCCAGTTGATCGGAGATTCGCTGATACTGTCGCCGATAAGGCACATGGGCATAGAAAGCGCCGGGCGTAGCGTGTTGCAGAGTACTGGTAACGACGACTCCGGTCGGCATCCCGGCTCGGATCGCATCCGCCATAATCGACTCCGCAGCCGTCGAATCGGGCAGCACACCGAGCATACCGTTGCCGGTCTTATGTCCCGTCGCCAGCGCCGTACCGGCCGCTGCGGAGTCCGTCACCCGGTTGTTGGCTGAATAAGTAGTAATCAATGCGATGTTCTGCGCCCGGTCGAAAGCGGTCGTACCGTATCCCTCCTCGAGCATCAACATCGACACGTGACTCAATCCCATACCGTCCCCGATCAGATAGATCAGGTTCCGAACCGGCAGCGTGTCGGCTGCGGGAACGATTTGCGACGGTCGAAGGTTCAGTTTACGGGCGACCTCCCCGCCTCCTATCCCGACGGCATAGGCCGCCGACAACAGGACGAGCATGGTAATTACAATTTTTTTCATAACAAATAATATATATTCTTTTGATGCCACTTTTCAAATTTACGCATTTCCGACACGCCGTTTCGAACTTTCTTTGTATTTTAGCAAAAATTTAACCTGATTATATAGCTCGATTACCGACCTGCTCCGGCTCGAAACCGACCGACATGCTTCGACGAAAAGTCGAAACTCTTCCCGGGAAGAAGGTCAGAACGAAACGACACCCCGCAGGATCGAGGGCTGCCTGCCGAGATCAACAAAAAACGGTCGTGGTACTCGAAATATATAACAGCCTAATTCAATACCAGCCATGGATGTTAAAATCGCTTCGGACTGGAAAGAGATTCTTTCCGAAGAGTTCGAAAAACCCTATTTCCGAGAACTCACCGACTTCGTACGGCAAGAATACGCTTCCCGCCGGATATTCCCCAGAGGAAGCAACATTTTTCGTGCCTTCGACAAATGCCCGTTCGACAAACTCAAAGTGGTAATCATCGGACAGGACCCCTATCACGGCGAAGGACAGGCCAACGGACTCTGTTTCTCCGTGGCGGACGGCGTGCCGTTCCCACCCTCGCTGCAGAACATCTTCCAGGAAGTAGCCGACGACACCGGCTCGCCGATTCCCACGAGCGGCAACCTCGACCGCTGGGCCGAACAGGGCGTGCTGCTGCTCAATGCCGTGCTGACGGTCCGGGCGCACGAAGCGGCCTCCCACGCAGGACACGGCTGGGAAACTTTCACCGATGCGGTCGTGCGGGCCATCGCACAGCGCAAGCAAGGCATCGTTTACATGCTGTGGGGAAGTTACGCCCAGCGCAAAGGCGCCATCGCCGATCCCCAGCGCAACTGCATCCTCAAAGCCGTCCATCCCTCCCCGCTGTCGGCCTACCGGGGATTTTTCGGCAGCAAACACTTTTCCCGGGCCAACGAATATCTGCAAAGCATCGGAAAGGCACCGATTTTGTGGTAAGCATAATAACTTCTAAAACCTGATTATACGCGTTAGAGTACCTCTCTGAAAGCACAGCGACCCAAGCCCTCTCCGAGAAGAGGATTTAGAAAGGGCTGCATTGCAAATGCGGGCACAGGCCGCGAATAGCGCCCCTCGAATTCAATGCTGCGACCGTCGGATAAGGATACATTGCAAAATATAATCGCCACCATAAAAATATGCTGCAACCACTTAAGATTACTCTCGTCATCTGTTACACGGTCCTGGTACTATCCGTAGCGGGGGTCCTGCTATCGGGCATATTGGGACGGCTCGAATGGCTGGCTCTTTGCGCCGTCTGTGCTCTCGCGTTGCTGTCCATCACCCTGGTCTTGGGTAAAAACCTGCGCATCCAGCGTATGATGACCGAAGACGAATATTCCGACGACAGGTAATCGCCCCGCACCGACTGTCACCGGCGACAATTGCAAAACAAAGTTCGGAAATGGAATAAAAAAGCCGGAACTTCATAAAGTTCCGGCTTTATCATAAACGGGGTTCTCTATCCCAGATAAGATTTCAGCAACTTGCTGCGGGAGGAGTGACGCAGACGACGGATCGCCTTCTCCTTGATCTGGCGTACACGTTCGCGCGTCAGGTCGAATTTTTCGCCGATCTCTTCGAGCGTCATTTCCGAACAGCCGATGCCGAAGAAATATTTGATGATATCCCGCTCGCGCTCGGTCAGCGTTTCCAAGGCACGATCCACCTCGGTCGAGAGCGACTCGTTAATCAACCCTCTGTCGGCATTGGGCGAATCGGGGTTCACCAACACATCGAGCAGGCTGTTGTCCTCGCCGTCGGCAAAAGGCGCATCCACCGAAACATGGCGGCCGGCGACACGCAGCGTATCGGTCACCTTCTCCTTGGGAAGCTCCAACTCGTTCGCCAACTCCTCGGGCGAAGGGGTGCGCTCGTGCTCCTGCTCGAAACGGGCGAAAGCCTTGTTGATCTTATTGAGCGAGCCTACCTGATTGAGCGGCAGGCGCACGATACGCGACTGCTCGGCCAGAGCTTGCAGGATCGACTGACGAATCCACCACACGGCATACGAAATGAACTTGAAACCCCGGGTTTCGTCGAACTTCTCCGCAGCCTTGATAAGACCGAGGTTTCCCTCGTTGATCAAGTCGGGCAGACTGAGGCCTTGATTCTGATACTGCTTGGCCACCGACACGACGAAACGCAGATTGGCTTTGGTGAGCTTCTCCAATGCCTCCTGGTCACCCTTCTTGATTCGCTGGGCAAGTTCCACCTCCTCCTCAACCGTAATGAGCTCCTCCTTGCCGATTTCCTGCAGGTACTTGTCCAAAGACGCGCTCTCACGGTTGGTGATGGACTTCGTAATTTTTAACTGACGCATATTTAATTTTATAAGAATGTTCTTAAACTACGGCAATAAAAAACGGTAAAACATACCCGGCTTTCCTGGCGCTCTCCCTATTCGACAAGCACATAGCTCGCCGAACGTCCGTCGGGATATACTCCGTCAATGCTGCGAACCTTATCGGTCATCCGCTGCATATCGGAGAGCGAACGCACGGACTTGTCGTTGATGTGGGTAATCACGAATCCCGGTCTTACCCGTGCCTTCGACAGAATACCGTTCGCCTTGATTGCCAGCACTTCCACACCGCCTCTGATCTCCAGTCGGCGACACAGACGCTCATCGGCCGTGGCGAACTTTCCGCCCAAAACTTCCATCACATCGACGTCATCCCGCGTGAGGAGTTCCGTCTTACCTGCTTTATTACGCAAGGTCACCTCGATTTGTTTCATCGAACCCGACCTTTTTATCATTAATTTTACCTTGTCGTTGGGACGGTGCTTGCCGATCTGCTCCTGAAGCGTCGCAGCCTCGTTCAACTCCACGCCATCGACCGAAAGAATCACATCTCCCTTGCGGATACCGGCCTGTGAGGCAGCGCCCCCTTCGGACACACTGGCGACATAAACGCCGCCCAACTCCTCGATACCCGTTTCCTCGCCCATCTGATCGATGAAATTCTGATCTATGGGGCGGAATGCCAGACCTAACAGAGCCCGCTGCACGACGCCGTACTCCTTGAGATCCACGACCACCTTTCGAACGATCGTTTCGGGGACCGCGAACGAATAACCGACATAGCTGCCCGTCATCGTCTTGATTACGGTATTGATACCGACCAGTTCGCCGCGCGTATTGACCAACGCACCGCCCGAATTACCGGGATTGACGGCCGCATCCGTCTGGATAAACGACTCGATGCGGAATTCGCTCGGAATAACATCCAACTGACGCGCTTTGGCACTCACGATACCGGCCGTAATGGTCGATTGCAGGTTATAGGGCGATCCGATGGCCAGCACCCATTCGCCCAACCGGAGCGAATCCGAACTGCCGAAAGGCAACGTAGGCAGGTCCTCGGCCTCGATCTTCACCAGCGCCACATCCGTCGTGGGGTCGGTACCGATCACCTTGGCGTCGAACGTGCGGCCGTCGCTCAGCTTCACGCGAAGGCGCGTAGCCTCGTCCACCACATGGTTGTTGGTCACGATGTAACCGTCTGCGGAAATAATCACGCCGGATCCTCCGCCCCGACGCTCCTGTGTCGAAGGGCCGCGCCGGCCCTGCTGGGGAATACCGAAAAATTCGAAAAACGGATCGTACTGCCGCTCGGGAACTTCGATCTCCTGAACCACCTCGATATTCACGACGGCCTTGACAGCATTCTCGGCAGCATACGTAAGATCCGGATACTGCTCGGCCTGATACGAAGTGAAATGGGTTCCCGCCTGAGAAAAGGGGTCGTCAGACACTGCCCCGCTCTGCGGCGTAACAACATGCGTGCCGTTCTTTTCGGCCGGCGATAAAATACTCCAGGCGACGACACCGCCGGATGCGGCGCCTGCGGCAATCATACCTAATAATAACAATGCCTTTTTCATAATCCAATATTGAAATAATTTAACTGGTTTTATTACGGAGGCAATTTTATTCCATAGGCTGTTTCTGTTTGAGCGTTTCTATTTAGTTACAGAACGCCCAGAAAAGACGATTATTGTGTTTCCTGCTTTTAGACGTGTCGCGAAGCGAAAACTCCGCCGTCGGCACACAGAATAATTCACCCGAGCCCAAATCCTGAATCTGCCGACCTTGAACGTAACCCGATAGATACCAAGGCCCTATAAGACGGCACCTATTTTTCGTAAGATAATATGGGGAATAAGTTTTTATTCCCCGTTTTTTATGTTTACCTTTGCAGTCCTCGCCGATCGGCGGGGAATGTGGAAAGATTTGACTGATTGCAAACCACAATAAAAAATAGCTAAAACAGCTTTTTTATTCCAGCAGCCAATTTTTCCCCATTTTATACGTTTAACTTCCAAAATAAATGTAAAATGGGATTTTTATTTACGTCGGAGTCCGTGTCCGAAGGACACCCCGACAAAGTTTCGGATCAGATTTCCGATGCCATTCTCGACGAATTCCTTCGTCACGACTCCAACTCCAAAGTAGCCTGCGAAACGCTCTGCACCACCGGTCTGGTCGTCGTCGCGGGCGAAGTGCGTTCGAGCGCCTACGTCGATATCCAGCACGTAACACGCCGCGTAATCAACCGTATCGGTTATACCAAAAGCGAATATCAGTTCGACGGTAATTCCTGCGGCGTGCTCTCCGCGATCCACGAACAGTCTCCGGACATCAACCAGGGTGTCGTACGCGAGGCCGAAGAAGAACAAGGCGCGGGCGATCAGGGCATCATGTTCGGCTATGCGTGCAACGAAACGCGCGAATACATGCCTGCGACGCTCATCCTCTCGCACGTCATTCTCAAGGAACTGGCCGTCATCCGCCGCGAAGGGCAGGTGATGACCTACCTGCGTCCCGACGCCAAGTCGCAGGTAACGATCGAATACGACGAACAGACGCACCGTCCGCTGCGCGTACATACCATCGTGGTTTCGACCCAGCACGACGATTTCATCCCCACGAGCAAGGGCGTCACCGAGAAGATGGCCGAAAAACGCATGCAGGAGAAGATCCGCGAGGACGTGCGCACGATCCTCATTCCACGCGTCAAGGCCCGTCTGGAACGCGCCAAGGATAAGTTGGCGCGACTGATCGGCGACGACTATATCCTGCACGTGAATCCCACGGGCAAGTTCGTCATCGGCGGCCCGCACGGAGATACGGGACTCACGGGCCGCAAGATCATCGTCGATAGCTACGGCGGACGCGGTGCCCACGGCGGCGGCGCCTTCTCGGGCAAGGACTCCTCGAAGGTGGACCGTTCGGCAGCTTACGCAGCCCGCTACATCGCCAAGAACATGGTGGCGGCCGGGATCGCGGACGAAATTCTCGTGGAGTTGAGCTATGCCATCGGGATCGCCGAACCGATCTCCGTCTTCGTCGATACGCACGGTGCGGTATGCAGCCGCAATCCGAAACTCGCGGACATGACCGACGGGGAGATCGCCCGCCGTATCGCCAAGCTCTTCGACCTGCGTCCGGCGGCTATCGTGAAGAAATTCGGCCTCAAAAACCCGATCTTCGAAGCGACGGCATCCTACGGACATTTCGGCAACCGCCCCTACACCCGCAAGGAGAAAGTGTGGGAGGACGGCCGCGAGGTGGAACGCGAGATCGAATTCTTCGGCTGGGAAAAGCTCGATGCCGTCGATCTGATCAAGCAAGAGTTCGGACTATAACGCGACCGACCGCACAAGTAAAAAGTCCCCTTTTCGGGGACTTTTTGTTGTTAGCTCCCGATGGAATCGAACCACCGAATTCTTTCGGGCTTCTCAAACCGAAAAACAAACTTCGCGACGGTCGTTCCATGCAGGTCCCCGAACCGCCCGGCAATACACCGCGAGGGCCGTGAACTATTTGTTCACAGCCCTCGCAGCCTTTTAATATGATTCAATTAACCCAATAACATACGATCCCTGTTCCTCAACTCCGCCGTAATGTCCTTCATTTCGCCGTCCGTCACCCGGTAAAGCCGCTGGTTCGTCGAAGCGGAATCCAAGCCTCCCAAATGTGCGACATACGGTCCCAGCTTGATATAATCAAAACTGCGCGGGTCGATACCTGCGGCCAATTCAGAACGCCCCGAATACCAGCCTGTCTTCAGCCGGCCCTCGGTCGCAGCCCGCACACAGGCGCTCCAATGCGCGACATCGCCGGGCGCTGCATCGCCTCCCATAAAACAAACGCAGGTAATCGCATTTCCGTATCCCGACAACAAACTATTCAGCAAATTATCGTCCAGCGGCTCCCCGACCTCTTCCCACAGATGGGGACTGTGACACCCGGCGCACCGGTTCGGACACCCCGAAAGATTCAGAGCGAGGGTCACTTCGCCCGGAATCTCCTGGAACACCACATCAAAGCTGGCCAGGCGTAGCATAGTGACGACGCGCGGCCTCCTGCTGCCGAGCTTGAGAGAAGTTGCTGACACGCTTCATATAACCGATGATACGGGTCAGATAATCGAGATTCCTGCCGTTGCATTTCGGACACGCCTTGAGGTTGCGCTTGTCGATATGCCCGCAATCGTTGCAGACCGTATTCGGGATGTTGAACGTGAAATAGTTGCATCCCTCCTGCGAAGCCACGCGCAACAGGTGGCGGTACTGCTCCCGGCTCAAATGTTCCTGCAGGTTCATGTGCAGGGCCGAGCCGCCCGTGAGGTGCTCGATGTATTTGCGGCCGTGCAGTCGGAACTTGTCCACGATGTTGAGCGATTCGTCCTCGACGATGTAAAAATAGCTGTTGTAACAGTCGCGCCCCACCTTGTAGCCGTCGCGCTTGTCCCATTTGGCATGCTTCACTCCCACGTTCTCCGCCGGAATCATCTCGCAGTTGAACATCACCTCCTTCGAGCGGTACTTCTTGTTGTACTTTTCGATCATTCCGAGAATTTCCTGCGTAAAACGTTCGTAATCGGGATTGTCGTTGATCGGAATGCCGAGAAATTCGGCCGCTTCGACCAGTCCGTTCACACCGATAGTGAGGTACTGGCGCGACATATTGATATAGCCCGCATCGAACAGGGGCAGCATCCCCTTCGACTGCATGTATTTCAGGTTCTCGTTGTAGGCCAACTGCACCTTGTGCACCAGATCGACCACCTCCTCGAGGAAGAACTGATAGGGCATACCCTTACGTGCGGCGTACTGGATGCAACGGTTCAGGTTGATCGTCAGCACGCTCTTCGAGCCGGTCGATACGCCTCCGGCGCCGAGCGTGTAGCTGAACCCGTTGTCCGTAATTTCGTTGCGCAGGCGGCAGCAGCTCGAAAGCGAATCGGCATTGTCGCTCATGTAGGTAAAGAACGAATGTCCCTCGGCATACATTTCGGCCGTGAAATCGCCCCACTCCTTGTCCTTCACGTCACCGTTTTCCGTGAGTAAAGCCATCGTTTCGACCGGGAAGGTCAGCACGGTGCGGGTCCGTTCGCGGTTGAACCACTTCATGAAACGCTTTTGCAGCCAGCTGAGCGACTCCCAGTCGGGCTTGCTGCCGTCGGGGAAGAGGAAATTTCCGAACAGGCTCTCGAAATAGTAGCGGTCGTAGTAAGCCACGTTCCAGAACACGGCCTGGAAATTCCGCGCTCCGGTCGGCTGGTTGATCGAATAGACGATCTGTTCGAAACAATCGGTGATGACCTTGTCGATCGTGCGCCGTTTCTTCGAGAGATCGACCACCTCGTCCGCCCGTTTGAAATAGTCGGTGCCGTACTCCTGGCCGATAAAATAGTTCATATACATCAGAAATTCGGGTGTGGCGCAGGCGCCGCTGAGCATACTCGACACGATAAAAACCATATTCACGAAGCCGCCGCAGAATGACTTGAGGTTGGTCGGGGCTTTCGAATTGCCCCCGATCGAAATCGTTCCTCCGATGAGCCAGGGATACATCGTAATCGAAGCGCAATAGTTGGCCAGCGAAGTTTCGTCGTTTTTGTAGATGAAATGGTCGTTCAGCATTTCGATATACTTGTCCGCCAACTCCTTGCCGTACATCTCCTTGAGGCGGTCGGTGAGCATGCGGCGGTTCAGGCGGATGAAATTCGATTTGGGCAGCTCGCCGATGAGCGTAGCCATGTTCTTGTTCTCCACGTTGGCATTGGCGTCGAACTTGCTTCCTGTCGCGGCGTTCGAAGCATCGCAGTACTCCATGAGGAACTGCAACTTGTCGCGCACCTCCCGATCCTCGGTATGCCGCTGGCGATAAAGCATATAAGCCTTGGCTACCGTGTAGTAACGCTCGGCCATGAGCGCGACCTCCACCTGGTTCTGGATCTCCTCGACCGAGATGCCGTCGGTCACGCTGACCCGGCTCAGGATGTTGGTGATCACGTCCTGCGTAGCGAAACTCCCGACCGAAAGGAATGCCTTGGCGATCGCCCGCTGAATCTTCTCCATCGAAAACGCCTCCCGCGTTCCGTCCCTCTTGACAATGAATGTTTCCATAACGATTAAACTTCTCCTCAAATATTATATTATTATACTCATACTTTCAACGCTCGAATTCCCCACACCGATAACTCCACCGACGGAAATTCGGCCGATTCCGACCCGGCTCGACGGCAACAAATATCAGCCGCCGGGCTTTCTCCGCAGAAACACGACAAGCCGCACGTTCCGAGCCATACCGTACGCCTTCGTCGGTCATATCGGTTGTCGTCCGATCCGACGACTTTTTACCGACCCTTCGGAAAAACCGAAATACACCTCTTCTGAACGACGGATTCGCAGCGATCCGACCCGATACGACACAGGCAGGAATGGAATTTACAGAACCGGCAATAGATACGACGAAGCACCCGAAACCGTTCCGACGCTTTTCACCCGAAAGCAACGAATCTCGTCCCGGTACGGCAGGTCTTCTGACTTGTTCCGGACGGCACGCCTTCCCGGCCCGAACGGCCAGTGGCAGAGAGAATGTACCGCCCAAAAGAAACTTACAGCTACGGGGATAGTTCCTGACTTTCACAGGATTCCCTTTTAATCCCGGTGGATTCGCCCTCCACCTCGGGAACCGATACCGAAAACAAATATAGGGTTTAATCGCATTCGATGGTCCGCCCCTCCGGCATTTTATGGAAAAGTTATCAACAATAACAGGAAAAGGCCGCCCCGAGGCACTCTGTCCACGATCCGATTTGAAAGCTGCACCCGTTCTTCCCCGAACATCGCCGGACAAGTCTTCGGGAAACCCGACGGGTGCAAAAAACAGCGGAAAGACCCGTGAAAAAATCAACGGGAGAACGACGGAACAAACAGAAGACAGGCCCGGACGCCTATCGGCATCCGGGCCTGTCTTCTATCCGTTTTACAACCGGCTTATTTACTGATCAACTTCTTCACCTCTTCATATACCGTCTGGCCGTTGTAACCGAACTTCTCGTCGAGGACCTTGTAGGGTGCCGAATAACCGAAGTGATCCAGACCGTGAATCATACCGTTTTCACCTACCAGTCCCAGCAATGTCACGGGCAGACCCGACGTAAGGCCGTAACGCACCACACCCTGTGGCAGAACGGTCTGCTGATAGGATTTGGGCTGGTCGCGGAAAAGTCCTTCGCTCGGCACGCTCACGATACGGACCGCGATTCCCTCCTTCGAAAGCAACTCGGCACCTTCGACCAGCGTAGCGACTTCGGAACCCGAAGCGAGCATCACCACAGCCGGTTTGGCGGCATCGACTACGATATAGGCGCCTTTCGAAAGCTGGGCAGCCTCCTCACGGCGGCTGTGATTGAGTGCGGGCAGATTCTTAATATTTTGCCGCGACAGGATCAGCGCGACGGGACGATGCTCCTCGATCGCCAATTTCCAGGCTGTGACGGTTTCCTCGCCGTCGGCCGGACGCAGCACCAACATAGAACGCTCCCCCCGGTGATTCTTCAAATGTTCCATCAGACGGATCTGAGCCTCGTGCTCGACGGGCTGGTGCGTCGGACCGTCCTCGCCCACACGGAACGAGTCGTGCGTCCAGATATAGATTACATGCAGGTGCATCAGGGCAGCCAGACGCACGGCGGGTTTCATATAGTCCGAGAAGACGAAGAACGTACCGCACGCCGGAATCACGCCCCCATGCAGCGCCATACCGTTGGCAATGCAGGCCATCGTCAGCTCCGAAACGCCTGCCTGGAAAAACTTGCCCGAAAAATCACCCTTCGAGAAGGCTTTGGTTTTCTTGAGGTAGCCGTCCGTCTTGTCCGAATTGCAGAGGTCGGCCGAGGCGACGATCATATTTTCGATCCGCTCCGCATAGAAGGAGAGCACCGAAGCCGAGGCGGCGCGGGTCGCACCGTCGGGTTTGATCTCGAGTCCCTTGTAGTCCATCTCCGGCACCTTGCCCGAGAGGAAAAGATCGAGTTTGCGGGAGAGCTCCTTGTGCTCGGAACGCCACGTCTTCTCCCTCTCGCGCTGCGTGCGCACCCATTCACGAAGCTCTTCGCGGCGGGCGTCGAACACCTTGCCGCTCTCGGAGAAGATCTTGAACGGATCCTCCGCATCGCCGCCCAGGTTGCGGACGGTAGCGGCGAAATCGGCTCCGGCAGCCGTCAGCGGCTGACCGTGCGTCGAAACCTTGTCCTCGAAGCTCGATCCGTCGGCCGCAACCGCACCCTTGCCCATGACCGTACGGCCGATGATAAGCGTCGGACGCTCCTTTTCGGCATTGGCAGCGGTAAGAGCTTCGCGGATCTGCTCTACGTCATGGCCGTCGATGGTGATGACGTTCCAGCCCCACGCCTCGTATTTCATCGCTACGTTCTCGGTATCCACCTCATCGACCTTGGTCGAAAGCTGAACGTTGTTCGAGTCGTAGTACATGATCAGATTGTTCATCCCCAAGTGGCCGGCGATGCGGCCCACGCCCTGCGACACCTCCTCCTCGATACCGCCGTCGGAGATGTAGGCATAGGTCTTGTGGGACTGCCACTCCCCGAAACGAGCCGCGAGGAACCGCTCGGCGATCGCGGCGCCCAGCGCCATGGCATGCCCCTGGCCCAGAGGACCCGACGTATTCTCCACACCGTGCAGCACGTCCACTTCGGGATGGCCCGGCGTGACGCTGCCCCACTGCCGCAGGTTACGCAAATCCTCCACCGTATAGGTTCCGGCCAGCGCGAGAGTCGAGTAGAGCATCGGCGACATGTGTCCCGGATCGAGGAAGAAACGGTCCCGGAAAGGATAATCCATCTGATCCGGATCGTAGCGGAGGAATTCGGTGTAAAGTACTGCCATGAAGTCCGCGCCGCCCATTGCGCCGCCGGGATGTCCCGATTTGGCTTTCTCGACCATCGCTGCAGACAGGATACGGATGTTGTCTGCAACGCGCGTGAGTTCGGATTTAGTAACCATAAGAGATTGTATGCTTTTATATTTTTTATGTATTGGCCTCACAGCCCGGGCCGACATTCGGCGCCCATCCCGGACGAATCGGCCGAATATGCACAACTCGGCCCGTTACCGGCAGAAAATATATGGAAACGAAGGACGAAGCCGAAGATCTTCCTTCTTTCCTCATTCTGCTCGTTCGGATCGAACGAGCGCGACTGCACACCGGTCCCCCGCCGCAGTCCCGCGTTCGGTGGTACAAATTTAATACAAATCCGGTCTATCCGACCTGCTTGAGCGCCAAAAATTTCTTCTTTTCGAACTTTTCCCGGGCATAAGGCAAGGTCACTTCGAAGCGACGCTCTCCCGAAGAGGGGATATCGAACATCGTGTCCATCATGATCGCTTCGCAGATCGAACGCAATCCCCGGGCACCGAGCCGGTACTCGATGGCTTTATCGACGATATAGTCCAACACCTCGTCGTCGAACACGAGCTTCACGCCGTCCATCTCGAACAGCTTTTCATACTGCTTGATGATGGCATTTTTGGGCTGCGTGAGGATCGAACGCAGGGCCTCGCGGCCGAGCGGCTCCATATAGGTCAGCACCGGCAGGCGGCCCACCAGTTCGGGAATCAGACCGAACGACCTGAGGTCCTGCGGCATAAGGTATTGCATGAGGTTGTTGCGGTCCACGGAATCGGCATTCATCCGTCCGTAACCCATCGCCCGGGTGTTGAGCCGCTGGGCGATCTTCTTCTCGATGCCGTCGAACGCTCCGCCGCAGATGAACAGAATGTTGCGCGTATCGACCTGCACGAACTGCTGCTCGGGATGCTTGCGCCCGCCCTGGGGCGGAACATTGACCACCGTGCCTTCCAGAATCTTCAGCAAAGCCTGCTGCACTCCTTCACCCGATACGTCGCGCGTAAGCGACGGATTGTCGCTCTTGCGGGCGATCTTGTCGATTTCGTCGATGAAGACAATTCCCCGCTGGGCCAGCTCCACGTCGTAGGAAGCCACCTGCAACAGCCGCGAGAGAATACTCTCGACATCCTCGCCCACGTATCCCGCCTCGGTAAGTACCGTAGCGTCCACGATGGTGAAGGGCACGTTCAGCAATTTGGCGATCGTGCGGGCCATCAGCGTCTTGCCGGTACCCGTCGGGCCGACCAGCAGAATGTTCGACTTGTCGAGCTCCACTTCGCTCGCCTCGCCCGAAGCATGCAGCAGCCGCTTGTAGTGATTATATACGGCCACCGACATATAGCGTTTGGCATCGTCCTGCCCGATCACGTACTGATCCAGAAACTCCTTGATTTCATTGGGCTTGAGCAAATCCTCGAATTTCAACGAAGTATTCTTTTGCTCCTTGCGACGGGATGCGGCTTCGTCATGCAGCACATCGTTTTCGATGAGCATCTGGTATCCTTTCGCAATACATTTGCTGCAAATATTGCAACCCTTGGACGAACTCAACAGGATCGCACCGTCGCGGCGTTTGGCCCCGCAGAACGAACACGCATCGCTCTCATTGCCGTAAAGGTCTTCTCCGTAATTTTTAGCCATAGGTCTTTAGTTTTCCTTCGAATTTCGTTCCCGGTCCCGGTCGAACTTTCGGACGAGCCTCTGCCGGGATAAAGTCGAAAACAAACTCCCGTCATCATCTCTACCCGGCCGTCGATCGGCCTCGTTCCGACGTCGCACACCGGAAATATCGAACCGGGTTCTTCATTTATTCCGCTCGGCCTATCGAGCGCCCCGCTCTGCCTCCGCTGATCGGAAACGATGCATTTTCTCTCCCGAAATCGACCGTCCCCTGCAGATTGAAACAGAAATATTATCCCCGCTTGGTCAGCACCTCGTCGATCAGCCCGTACTCCTTGGCCTCCCGGGCCGACAGCCAATAATCGCGGTCGGCATCCTTTTCGATCTTCTCGATCGGAGCGCCCGAATGGGCCGCAATGATCTCGTACAGCTCCTGCTTGGTCTTGCGGATCTCGCGGGCCGTGATCTCGATGTCCGATGCCTGCCCCTGGGCCCCGCCCAGCGGCTGATGGATCATCACCCGCGAATGAGGCAGCGCCGAGCGCTTGCCTGCAGCACCGGCGGTCAGCAGCACGGCGCCCATCGAAGCGGCCAGTCCCGTGCAGATGGTCGCCACATCGGGCTGCACCAGTTGCATCGTATCGTAGATTCCCAGACCGGCCGTCACCGATCCGCCCGGGGAATTGATGTAAATCTGGATATCCTTTTCCGGATCGGCCGACTCCAGGAACAGCAGCTGCGCCTGGATGATATTGGCCGCATCGTCGTAAATCGGAGCCCCCAAAAAGATGATGCGATCCATCATCAAACGCGAAAAGACGTCCATCGTCGCCACGTTCAACTGGCGCTCCTCGATGATCGTCGGCGACACGTAGGCCGCGTACTGCGAGCGGAAATCATGCAGTTTCAGACTATTGATACCGCAATGCCGGGTGGCGTATTTTTCAAATTCATTCATAACCGAACAGTTTGCAAGTTAATAAAAAACATCGGAAGCCGGTTCAAAAATTTTTCCGCGACTTGCCTCCGGTCCTACTCGATTTCCCGTACCCGGCCAACACACGATGCAGGCTCGAATCCGGCAAAAACGAGGGAAGAAGCAAAAAACAGAAGTATGACTACTAAACAGACTTTGAGGGAGTGATTGCAAAAATCAAACCCTCAAAGCTCTGATCGGATACCAATTTTCCGCTGTTTCTTAAATCTCCTTGGCCAGTTTTGCGAACTCTTCGGCAGAAACGGCCTTTTCGGTCACCTTGATCTTGGACTTCACGTCCTCGACCACCTTCATCTCATACAGCTTCTCGTAGATCTTCTGTCCCTGCTCGCGGTCCTCGAGAATCTTCTTGGCGTAATTGGCCAGCATATCTTCCGGAGCCGTCGGCAATCCGTATTGAGCGAACTGGGCCTGTGCCAACGCCTTGGCCTCTGCAGTAGCCTCTTCGGGGGTTACCGTAAGGTTATCCTGCTTGATGAAATATTTCTGGAGATAATTCCAAGTGAACAGTTTTACGAAAGCGTCGAAATCCTTCTCGATCTCCTCCTTGGTGAACTTGCCTTCGTTGATGACGTACAGCCAGCGCTTGAGGAACTCGACCGGCATGGTCAGCCCGGCTTTCTTCAACAGGAAATCACGCAACTGCAACGTAAAGAGATAGTCGCTCTCGCGGCGCAGCTCTTTCGAAATTTCGGCATCGACGAACGCCTCGAACTCCTCGGCGGTTTTGACGTTGCCCGCAGGAAAAGCCATCTTGAAGAACTCCTCGTTCAGCTCCGGTTCCGCGAACTTGCGGATCTTGGTGATTTCGAGAGAAAATTCGGGTTTGATACCCTCCAATTCGTTCTCCTTGACCTGCAATACGGCGGCACGCTGCGCCGGAGTCTTGTAAAGCTCATTGACATTGACCTGCGTCTTGAACCCGACCTTCTTGCCGATGAAGGGCTTGCGCTCCTCCTCGTTCATCGAAATCAGTCCGACGTAAGCGCCCTCAATCTTCATATCGCCGTTGTCGAGCGTCACCTCCAGCGCTTCGTCCGCCGTTACCTTGTCGGTATCCACCAGACGGCCGAAACGACGCAGGAAATTGCTGCGGTAATCGTCGTGCATCTTCTTATCGACCTTGATCGTGTAGTAGGTCATCTTATCTTTCGCCGACAGCTCGAGCTTCACCTCGGGAGCTTCGCCGATCTCGAAAATGAATTCGAATTCGGTCCCGTTCTCGAAATCGAAGTCGCCCTGCTCCTCCGAGGGGATCACGTCACCGACATAGTCGATCTTCTGCTCCTGCAGGTAGTTGAACGCCGCTTCCGAAGCCTGGCGGTAAGCCTGCTCCGCAAGCACGCCCTTGCCGTACATCTTCTTGATCACGCCCATCGGCACCATACCGGGGCGGAAGCCCGGAATATTGGCCTTGCGTTTGTACTCACGCAGGGATTTTTCGACCGCATCGCCGTAATCCTTCTCGCCTACGGTCACCTTGATGAGCGAGTTATTCTGCTCGCGCTGTTCTCTTACGATATTCATATTTCAGTTGTTTTATACGTTACAGTTCGGGTCGGCAAAAGTACAAAATAATTCATTAGCAAGCAACAAACACCCGATAAATATCTCCGCACCGATCCGTTTTTCTTTCAGGAAGGGCTTCGGGGAAGAGCACCCGGATCGACAGCCCCTCCGATCCGTAATTCGGGCGCCGAAATCGACGTCTTTTCCCGAAAAATAGCTATCTTTGTTGCCTATTATAATAAGGACATACCGGCTATAAACGGCCAACACCGCAGCCGGACAGAATATAAACGATACGAAATCCAATGACAAAAATCGTATGGATCGGACTGCTGGCGATGACGCTGGCCGCCTGCTCGGGACGCACGAAAACCCTCCGAACGGAAACCCCGGCCGCTACCCCCGCCGCGCCGCGCACCTACACCTACCGGGTCATCGAAAGCTATCCCCATTCGACCGACAGCTACACGCAGGGGCTCCTGTTCGCAGACGGAGTGATGTGGGAAGGTACGGGCGAATACGGACACTCCCGCCTGCAGCGCATCGACCTCGAAACAGGACGCACGGACGTAGTGGCTACGCTGCCCCGCAGCGAATTCGGCGAAGGCATCGCGCTGCTCGACGGCAAGATCTACCAACTGACCTGGGAAAACAACAAAGCCTACGTCTATGACGCGGCAACGGGCCGGCAGCTCCGCACTTTCGCCTATGCGGGCGAAGGATGGGGCCTCACGACCGACGGCGAGCGGCTCTACATGAGCGACGGCAGCGAATATCTGCGCATCCTCGATCCGGAAACCTTTCGGGTGCAACGCAGCGTGCCGGTCACCTTCCGGGGTGCCCCGGTACAACTGCTCAACGAACTGGAGTGGATCGACGGGAAGATCTGGGCCAATGTCTATGTCACCGACCAGATCGTCATCATCGACCCCGCCAGCGGCATCGTCGAAGGGGTCATCGACCTGCGCGGCCTGCTCCCGGACGAAGAGATCGCCCCGGATACCGACGTACTGAACGGCATCGCCTACGACGCGGCCTCGGAACGTATCTTCGTGACAGGCAAAAGATGGAGCAAACTCTTCGAAATCGAAATCATACCCCAATAAAATACCACACGACGTGACAAAAAACCGCGACATACGACACGAACTCGAACACCGCATCCTGCTGCTCGACGGCGGATTCGGCACGATGATACAGCAATACGGCCTGGACGAAGCCGACTACCGGGGCAAGGAGTTCGCCGCGAGCGAAAAACTTCTCAGAGGCTGCAACGACCTGCTGAACCTCACCCGTCCGGAAACAATCCGCGAAATCCACGAGAAATACCTCCAGGCCGGATCGGACGTAATTACGTCCAACACGTTCAACGCCAACTCCATTTCGCTGGCCGACTACGGACTGGCAGCGGAAGCGTACCGCATTAACCGGGTCGGCGCAGCCATCGCCCGCGAAGCGGCGGACGCCTTCACCGCCCGCAATCCGCAGAAGCCCCGCTTCGTGGGCGGCTCGATGGGCCCGACGAGCCATACGCTGTCGATGTCGGCGGACGTGGACAACCCCGGCGCCCGGGCTTTCACTTTCGAACAGCTCTCGCAGGCGTACTACGATCAGGCTCGGGGCCTGATGGACGGCGGCGCCGACCTGCTGATGCTCGAAACCGTCTTCGATGCGCTGAACGCCAAGGCAGCGATCTTCGCCATCGAAACCCTCTTCGCAGAACGCGGCATGCGACTGCCGGTCATCGTCTCCGGCACACTCACCTCGTCGGGCCGCACCCTGGCGGGACAAACCATCGAAGCCTTCTACACCTCCGTCGCACACGCCGAACCGCTGGCCGTGAGCCTCAACTGCTCGTTCGGCGCCAAGGCCCTGCTGCCCTACCTGGAGCGGCTGGCCGCTGTTTCGGAATTCCGCGTGGCGGTCTATCCCAATGCGGGTCTGCCGAACGTCATGGGCGGCTACGACGAGACGCCCGCGATGTTCGCCGCCGACGTAGAGGAATACATGCGGCGCGGCCTGGTCAATCTGGTGGGCGGCTGCTGCGGCACCACGCCCCTGCACATCTTCGAACTGGCGAAGATCGTGAACAACTACACGCCCCGCCCCCTGCCGCAGCGGCGGCACGTGACCTGCCTGAGCGGGCTGGAACAGCTTCGGATCGTTCCCGAAGCCAACTTCGTCAATGTCGGCGAGCGCACCAACGTCGCCGGCTCGGCCAAGTTCGCGCGGCTGATCCGCGAAAAAAATTACGAGGAAGCTCTCTCGGTGGCCCGCGCCCAAGTCGAAGCGGGCGCCAATATCGTCGATGTCTGCATGGACGACGGCCTGATCGACGGTCCCGAAGCCATGCGCGACTTCCTCAACCTGATGGGTTCGGAACCGGAAATCTCCGCAGTACCCGTCATGATCGACTCTTCGAAATGGGAGGTGCTCGAAACGGGGCTCCGGGTGGTGCAGGGCAAGAGCGTCGTCAATTCCATCTCCCTGAAGGAGGGCGAGCAAGAATTTCTGCACCGCGCCCGCCTCATCCGCCGTTACGGAGCCGCCGCCGTGGTGATGCTCTTCGACGAGCAGGGACAGGCAGACACCTATGCCCGCAAGATCGAGGTGGCGCAGCGGGCCTACAAGCTTCTCACCGACGACGGATTCCCCGCCGAAGACATCATCTTCGACCCCAACATCCTCGCGGTGGCCACCGGTATCGAAGCCCACGACGCCTACGCCCGGGACTTCATCGAAGCCGTCCGCTGGATCAAGCGAAACCTGCCCCACGCCAAGATTTCGGGCGGCGTGTCGAATCTATCGTTCGCCTTCCGGGGCAACAACGCCGTGCGCGAGGCCATGCATTCGGTGTTTCTCTACCACGCCATCCAAGCGGGTATGGACATGGCGATCGTCAATCCCCAGATGCTGCAAATCTACAGCGACATCGAACCGGGACTACTCGAACGGGTCGAGGATGTTATCCTCTGCCGCCGCGCAGACGCCGCCGAACGCCTCACGGAATACGCCTCGCAATTCACCAAAACCGGCGCGACGCAGACACAGCATACCGACGCCTGGCGCTCGGAGCCGCTCGGCAAACGCATCGAATACGCCATGCTCAAGGGCGTGGCCGACTACATCGAGCAGGACGCGCTCGAAGGCTACCGCACGCTGGGCTCGCCCCTGGCGGTGATCGACCAGTTGCTGATGCCGGCCATGGAGGTCGTAGGCAATCTGTTCGGGCAGGGCAAAATGTTCCTGCCGCAAGTGGTCAAGACCGCCCGCGTGATGAAAAAAGCCGTCGCCGTATTGACTCCCTACATCGAGCAAGGTTCCGAAGCGAACGCCAAGAGCGCCGGCAAGGTGCTGGTGGCTACCGTGAAAGGCGATGTACACGACATCGGCAAGAACATCGTGGCGGTAGTCATGGCCTGCAACGGCTACACGATCCGCGACCTGGGCGTGATGGTCGAATGTCCCCGCATCATCGACGAAGCCGTCGCCTGGGGCGCCGACGCGATCTGCCTGAGCGGACTGATTACCCCTTCGCTCGAGGAGATGATCCACGTCTGCGAAGAGCTGGAACGCCGGGGGTTGCAAATTCCCGTACTGATTGGCGGTGCGACCACTTCGGACGTACATACCGCCGTAAAAATAGCTCCGACCTACTCGGGCCCGGTGATCCATGCCGACAACGCCAGCCGCAACAACAAAATCCTCGGCGAACTTCTCGGCCCCGGCCGGGAGGAGTATCTGGCTCGCGTGCGCGAGGAGCAACAGGCCCTGCGCGACCAGTACCGCCGCCGCGAGGAGATCCGCACGATCCTCCCCTTCGGCCAGGTGCGCAAGCTGCGCGTCCCGAAACCCGCGTCCGAGATCGCCGTTCCGGCACACACGGGACGGCTGGTGTTTCCGGACGTAAATATCGCCGACGTGGAGCCGCTGATCGACTGGAACTTCTTCTTCCCGGCGTGGGGACTCAAGGGCCGCGTACCGGAGATCTTCGAAAACCCCGAACACGGCGCCGAGGCCCGCAAACTCTACGACGACGCGCAAAAGATGCTGGCCCGCATCCGCGAAGAAAAACTCCTCACCCTCCAGGGCGTAGCGGGTATTTTCGAAGCCGTCAGCCGGGGCGACGACATCGTGGTCACCGGCCCGAAAGACAAGAAATACATCCTGCCGATGCTGCGCAGCCAGGCCCCGGTCCGGGAAGCCCAGGCCCGCTGTCTGGCCGATTTCATCGCCGACGAAAAGGCAGGCAGGACCGACTATATCGGGGCCTTCGCCCTCACGGGCGGCATAGGGCTCAAGGAGCTGACCGAAAAGTTCCGCGCGGAGGGCGACGACTACAACGCCATCCTCTCGAAACTGCTGGCCGACCGCCTGACCGAAGCCCTCTGCGAATGGGTGCATATCTTCATCCGCCGCCAGATGTGGGGGTACGAAACCGGTCCGGCGCTCACGCCCGAACAGATCATCCGCGGCAAATACCGGGGCCGGCGCATGGCCTTCGGCTACCCGGCCTGTCCCGACCACTCGCTCAAACGCGAGGTCTTCGACCTGCTGGCCGCCGACAAGACGACCGCCATGCGCCTGAACGACAACTATATGATTACGCCCGAGGAGGCGCTCTGCGGCCTGTTCTTCGCCGACGCCGAATATTTCTCCGTCGGACGAATCGACCGAGAACAACTGGCCGACTACTCCGCACGCCGCGACATGGACACAGAAACGATCGAAAAACTGATACCCAATAACATCTGATGAATATTACGGATCTCATACAGGGCACTGTCGCTTCGCGCACGACCCGTTTCGCCTTCGAGCTGCTTCCGCCCCTGAAGGGGGACGGCACGCGCAGCGTCTTCGGAGCCATCGACCCGCTGATGGATTTCAACCCGGCCTACATCAACGTCACCTTCCACCGCGAAGCCCTCAAAGAGGACGTCCGCCCCGACGGAAGCCGCGAGTGGCACATCATGCGCCGCCGTCCGGGCACGGTCGGTATCTCGGCCGCGATCCGGCGCAAATACGACGTGGAGGTGGTTCCCCACCTGATCTGCGGCGGCTGGTCGAAATACGACATCGAGGATTCGCTGATCGACATGGATTTCCTGGGGCTGCACAACGTGCTGGCGCTGCGGGGAGACAAGCGGCAGAACGAACCCCGCTTCGTCCCCTACGCCCAGGGACACGCCCACGCCGCCGACCTGGTGCGCCAGATCCAGGCCATGAACCGGGGAGAATTTATCGACGGCGAAGTCGAGGAGTGCCACCACTCCAAGTTCTCGGTAGGCGTGGCGGGCTATCCCGAAAAGCATTTCGAGGCGGCGAACGCCCAAAGCGACCTCCAGTACCTCAAGGAGAAGGTCGATGCGGGGGCCGACTACATCGTAACCCAGATGTTCTTCGACAACAGCAAGTACTTCGATTTCGTGGAGCGCTGCCGCAAGGCGGGCATCACGGTACCGATCATCCCGGGCATCAAGCCGATCTCGACGCCCAAGCACCTGGAGATCCTGCCTCGCACCTTCAGCGTCAGCCTGCCCGAGGAGTTGGTGAAGGCCGTCCGGGCCTGCGGCGAGGACACACAGGCGGCCCGCGAGGTCGGGATAGAATGGGCGATCCACCAGGCCAAGGAGCTCAAAGCGGCCGGAGTGCCGATCATCCATTTCTACACGATGGGACGCACGGACAACATCCGCAAGATCGCCTGCAACGTGTTCTAATTCCGAATAGGGCAAAGTAATTGCTATTAAACACTTAACCATGACACCCGTAGAGTTTCGCCGCCACCTGCACCGCCATCCGGAGCTCTCGTTCCGCGAAACGGAGAGCGCCCGCTTCATCGCCGAAGCGCTCCGCGAGGCAGGCATCCCCTGCCGTCCGATCGCCGGAACCGGCGTACTGGCCAAAATCGAAGGACGCGGCGACCTGCGGCGGGCCGTCGTGCTGCGGGCCGACATCGACGCCCTGCCCATCCGCGAACAGAGCGGCGCGGCGTGGAGTTCCGAGAACGACGGAGTGATGCACGCCTGCGGGCACGACATCCACGCAGCGGTGCTCTACGGCACCCTGCTCCGGCTCTCCGCCGAGCGGAATTTCGAGGGTACTCTTTTCGGAATCTTCCAACCCGGAGAGGAATCGAATCCCGGCGGAGCCTCCAAAGTGCTGGCCGAAAACCCCTTCGAAGGCTATACGGTGCTGGCCGTCGTCGGCGAGCACGTCGAACCTGCACTGGACGCGGGCACGCTGGGCTTCCGCGCGGGCAAGTACATGGCCTCCAACGACGAACTGCGCCTCACGCTCGAAGGCGCGGGCGGCCACGCGGCCATGCGTGCCGAACACCGCGACACGGTGAGCGCCGCCGCACAACTGATCCTGCACCTCACGGCCCTGAACACGCCCGAACGGGTCGTTTCGATCGGCAAGGTCGAAGCTGCGGGCGCCACGAACGTCATCCCGGACCGAGTCTATATGGAGGGAACGATGCGCACCTTCGACGAACGGGAGCGGGCCGAAGTGAAACGCACGATCGAGGAACTCGCCGCTGCGAACGACGCCTCATACGGCGTACGAACCCGGGTACACTTCACCCCCGGCTACCCGTGCGTGGTCAATGACCCGGAGTTGATCCGGCAGGCCGTCGCACTGGCCGAAACCGAAGGGATCCCCTTTCAAATGCTGCCCCTGCGCATGACTTCCGAAGATTTCGGCTTCTACGGCACCCGCTACCCGGCAATCTTCTACCGCCTGGGCGTCGGTCCCGGAGCCGGAAAACTGCATACATCCACCTTCAACCCCGACGAGGCGGCCATTCCGACCGGCATCCGGTTCATGGAACTCCTCGCCCGTAACTATTTCAACCGATGAATAAACTGAAAAATACGAAGAAATCGGCCGCATTCGACCGCTCTTCGCTGATTATTAACCTGTTCCGGGAATTCCCAAACAACAAATTTTCCCTCAAGCACCTGGCTTCGGCCTCGGGCGGCGCCACCAAGGAAGGCCGTCTTCGCACCCGTGAAATTATCGCGGAACTGCTCGCCCAGGGCACTATCGAGGAGTGCGGGCAGGAAAAGTACCGTCTCAGCGGCAAGGAGCGTCCCCGCCAGGAGGGCATCGTACAGATGATCTCGACAGGAGCGATGTATATCCGCTCCGAGGAGTTCGAAAACGACGTATATGTCAGCCAGCGCAATTCGCTGAATGCTCTGGACGGCGACCGCGTGGAGTTCGTCATCACCCGCCGCTCCCACGCCGGGTCCCTCGAAGGCGAGATCACCCGCATCGTGGAGCGCAGCCGCAAGCAATACGTGGGCACGGCCGACGTGAGCGACCACGCCATCTTCGTCAAGATGGATCCCCGGCGCATGCCGATGGACGTCTATCTCTCCAAGCGGGACAACCCTAACGTACAGCACGGCGACAAAGTCGTGATCCGCATCACGGACTGGGCGCTGGGTTCCAAAAGCCCCGCCGGAGAGCTGGTCGAGGTATTGGGCCGCGCCGGAGAGAACAATACCGAGATGCACGCCATCCTGGCCGAATACGGCCTGCCCTACCATTTCGAGCAAAAGGTCGAAGATGCGGCCCAGGCCATTCCTTCGACGATCACCAAAGCCGATTACGCCGCCCGGCGCGACTTCCGCAAGATAACGACCTTCACCATCGACCCGGCGGATGCCAAGGACTTCGACGACGCCCTCTCGATCCGCAAGATCGAAGACGGCGTATGGGAGGTGGGCGTACATATCGCCGACGTGACCCACTACGTTCAACCCCGCTCGGTGATCGACACCGAAGCCGAGGAGCGCGGCACGTCGGTCTATCTGGTCGATCGCACGATCCCGATGCTGCCCGAAAAATTGAGCAACGAGCTTTGCTCGCTGCGCCCCGACGAAGAGAGCCTCTGCTTCTCGGCGGTCTTCACGCTCAACGAGGAGGCCGAGGTGCTGGACAAATGGTTCGGCCGCACGGTCATCCACTCCGACCGCCGCTTCACCTACGAGGAGGCGCAGCAGATCATCGAAACCGGCAAGGGCGACTTCGCCGAAGAGGTGCTGACGCTCAACCGTCTGGCACAGCGGATGCGCAAAACACGCTTCAAGCACGGAGCCGTGAGCTTCCAGCGCGAAGAGGCCAAGTTCAAACTCGACGCCGAAGGCAAACCCCTGAGCGTCTATTTCAAGGAGCAAAAGGAGGCCAACCAGCTCATCGAAGAGTTCATGCTGCTGGCCAACAAACAGGTCGCCGAATTCTGCGGACATCACAAAGTGAACGGCCGTGCCGTGCGGCGCACGATGGTTTATCGCGTACACGACGTTCCGAACGAGGAGAAGCTCGAAAAATTCCGGACCTTCGTTCTGCGCTTCGGCTACGTATTCAAGGCCGACAAGGGACGCGCCGTGGCCAAGGAGATGAACAAGCTGCTGGGACAGGCCAAAGGACGCATCGAGGAGAACGTCATTTCGAACCTCGCCGTACGTGCGATGTCCAAGGCTTTCTACTCGACCGATAACATCGGTCATTACGGCCTCGCTTTCCCCTACTACACGCATTTCACCTCGCCGATCCGCCGCTACCCGGACATGATGGTCCACCGGCTGCTGGCCCGCTACCTCGAAGGAGGCAAATCGGCCGACCGCGACACCTTCGAGAAACTCTGCGTACACGCCTCGGAGCGGGAAGTGATCGCTGCCGAAGCCGAACGCGCCTCGATCAAGTACAAAATGGTGGAGTTCATGCAGGATAAAATCGGCCAGTTCTTCGACGGCCATATCTCGGGCATGAGCGACTGGGGCATGTACGTCGAGCTGGACGAAACTCACATCGAAGGCATGGTTTCGCTGCGGGAAATGGAGGACGACCTCTACCAGTTCGACGAGAACCGCTACGAGGTCTATGGACGCCGCAAAGGACGGGTCTTCACCTTGGGCGATGCCGTGCGCATCCGCGTCAAGCGGGCCGATCTGCAACGCCGTCAGCTCGATTTCGAACTGGTGCACGATGCGGCGGCCGACTCCCGCGAGAACGACGTAAAGGGGCACGCAGCGATTCCGGTACGCCGCCAAAGCACGTCCCGACCGGGTAAGGGCGGCAAAACGTCCCGCAAAGGGGGCAAAAAAGGATCGAAGCGATGATCCGGGAACAGACGCAGCGAACCGCCGGAACCGGCCCCAACCGTGCGGAAGAGATATACGAAAAATGTCTGAAGCGTGATCCCCTCACGGCGGAGGAGGCGTATTGGCTTTACGAACAGGCCCCCCTGCAGGAGCTGGCTCTCACGGCTGACCGCGTGCGCCGTGCCGTAGCGCCCGACCCGGAGGTCGTGACCTGGCAGATCGACCGCAACGTGAACATCACCAACGTCTGCATTTCGGGCTGCCGCTTCTGCAATTTCCACTGCAAACCCCACCAGACGGAGCGGGCTTTCATCACCACGCTCGACGAATACAAGGAGAAAATCGAGCGGATGCTCGCCCTCGGCGGCGACCAGTTGCTGCTGCAGGGCGGTCTGCACCCGAAGCTGGGGATCGATTTCTACGAGGAGCTCTTCTCGACACTCAAGAGCCTCTATCCGCAGGTACGCCTGCACGCCCTCGGAGCGCCCGAAGTGGCGCACATCGCCCGCATCAGCGGCCTCACCACGCTCGACACCCTGAAACGGCTGATCGCCGCCGGATTGGACTCCCTGCCGGGTGCCGGGGCCGAGATCCTCGATCCCGGTGTGCGGAAAGCCATCTCGCCCGCCAAACCTACGGTCGAGGAGTGGATCCAGGTGATGCACGAAGCCCACTGCCTCAACCTGCCGACCTCGGCGACGATGATGTACGGCCACGTCGAAACACCCCGTCAGCGTGTGGACCACCTGCTGCGCATCCGCGACCTGCAGGCCCGCTGTCCCGAAGGACATTACGGCTTTCTGGCCTTCATCCCCTGGATTTTCCGCTCGTCGGGCACCGAATTGGAGCGGCAGGGAGTTGCAACCCGCTTTTCTCCATTGGAATACATTCGCATAATCGCCGTCAGCCGACTGGTTCTGAACAACATCCGCAACATCCAGGCTTCGTGGCTCACCGTCGGCAAGGCCACCGCTCAGGTAGCGCTGCACAGCGGCGCCAACGACATGGGTTCGATCATGATCGAGGAGAACGTCGTTTCTTCGGCCGGGGCGCACAACCAGTTCGATGCCGCAGGCATCCAACAAGCGATCCGCGAGGCGGGTTTCACGCCTCGTCTGCGGGACCAGCTTTACCGAATGCGGTAACGATCCCCGTGCGGCAAGCCATATCAACTGAAGAGAGGTATTTCCCTGCACGAATAAAAAGCCGGAAAATTCCGGCTTTTTTATTCGGAACGAATTTTGAACTCTACCCGACGATTATAACCAACTCCCTATGACGGCATATTTACGGCCTGCTCTTCGACAGACAAGACTCTTCTCTCGATCCGGACTTACACGACACCTCGGACTTCTATACCGGACCGTACAGCCGACTATTGTGCTGTTCCTGCTTGTACTCGCCCTAACGGGCTGCCTTTCCGAAGATATCCCAACGGAAAAGGAAACCACGCTCGTCCGCGTCGGAGAGAAGGCCCCTCACTTCACGGTCGGGATGCTCGACGACACAGCGATCACCCTGTCCGACCTGCAAGGCAACGTGGTGTTGCTTACCTTCTTCTCCACGTGGTGCCCGACCTGCCGGGAGCAGATGCAGCAGATGCAAACCCAAATCGTCGATCGCTTTGCTGACCGGAAATTTCGCTTCCTTCCAATCAATCGAGGCGAAACACAGCAGACCGTTCAAGAGTTCTGCCGCGAGCTGGGAATCGTATTCTCCGTAGGTCTGGATCCCGACATGTCAATCTACTCGCTCTACGCCACCCGATACGTTCCCCGCAACTTTATCATCAGTCCCGATGGCAAAATCCTGCTCTCCGAAACCGACTACGACGCAACAATACAACGCCTGCTGATCGAGCAAATCGAACAAGCACTCCAAACAACAGAATAAAGCACCATACCCGACAAAGCCGACCGCACAAAACAGCCGTCTATGACTGACTCGACCGGATTCCGAAGACACCCCGGAATTCCAGCGGTTTCCACCCCGTAACCGTCCGATCTGCCGGGACCCAGCAACATTGCCGAACCCCGCAATTTACTCCACATCGAATCGAACCGTCCCCTCTCATGCCTTCTCCAAAACCCCTCCACACACCCTCTTCCTCACAAAATACAAACGGCGGAGCTTTTGCAAGCTCCGCCTGTTCTTTTGAAATCCGGGATTTCGATTACTTCATCAGACCGGTTACCAGGAAGGTGATCGCCACGGTCAAAATACCGTACAACTCCGGGAAAGCGGCGAGGATCAGGGTTTTGGTACCCACGTCATGACCGTTACCTACGGCAGCGATACCGTTGGCGCAAAGCTGGCCCTGGCGATACGACGAGAAAAAGTTCACCAGGCCGACCAAGATACCCAAGCCGAAGATAGCGGCTGCCTGCAGCATCGTAACCGAATCGGTCAGGTAATTCATGATAAGGAAGAGCGAGGCAAAGCCGTAAAGACCCTGCGAAGCGGGCAGACCCGACAGGATGATGTAGTTACCGAAGGCATTCGGGTTCTTCTTCATCGCACCGACTGCGGCGTTGCCCGCGATAGTAGTGCCATAGCAACTGCCTACGGCCGCCAGAGTAAACATGATGGCCATACCGAGATAGCCCAACGTAATAGGTTCCATAAATCGAATTTTGTTTTAGTTGTTAATATTGATTATCATTTAGTTTATTCGTTTTTCAACGGGGTGAAGACACGCGTTGCGGCCTCGAACCCGGCGTTCTTATAGAACTCCACGAACGTCAGACGCAGCGGATGCACCACCGACGAGAGAACGCACATGAAGAGGTTGATGCCGTGTCCCAGCAGCAGGATCAGCAACATCACGAGCTGCTTCACGACCGGAATATCCGGGCTCATACCAACGGCCAACTGGTTGAAGACCATCGCCAGAATACCTCCCGAAAGGCCGATGGCGAACAGACGGATGTACGACAGCAGATCGCCCACCAGTCCCGACACATTATTATAGGTATTCCAGATACCGAGTCCGAAGTTCACGAAGATATTCTTGCCCGGCGTATTGAAGAAGAACATCAGCACCAGGCCGATGCCCAAGATCACCAGATAAGCGACCGAATGGAACGTGAAACCCACGCTTTCGGGCAGCAGGAACGCAACGGCACTATCGACCAGCACGATGATCCAGCCGATCAGTCCCAGCGCATAGCGCAGGCCGAAGCTGCGGGCCGTAACATAAGCGTTGATCATCATGGCGAAAAGCACCTGCACGGCACCCAGTCCGATCGAAAGCGGGAAGAGGATGTCCGGTGTCAACAGATGATCGCGCAGGCTGCCCAGCCACTCCCATTCGGAGAGCTGCAATCCGAAGAACGAGCCCGACATCAGGCCGAAGACCATGCCCGAGAATCCGCACAGCATCGTCAGCATACCGATCTCCTTCATGGCCGAACTCCCCTTCTTGCGGCCCAGCATCACTGCGGCCAAACCGCCCAGCATGATGACCAGTCCGTAACCGCCCTCGGCCATACAGAAGCCGAAGAAGATCATATAGAAAGGAGCGAAGAAGCGTGTCAAATCGATCGTGCCGTATTTAGGCAGCGCATACATCGCGCCGATCACCTCGAACAGATGGGCAAAGGGACGGTTGCGCAGCTTCACCGGGGTATTGTCCTCGGGGGTCGGCGTACTCTTCAGGAAAATCAGATTGGGGTATTCGGCCAGCAGGGCATCCACCTTCGCGGAATCGGACTCCTCGGCCCACCCCTCCAGAATAACCAGCGTACCGTCGGCTTCAGGCTGCGCAGTATTCTTCACGCGAATCTCTTCCAACTTCCGCTTGAGCTCGATCCCATGCCGGCGGATCGCCTCCACCGAAAGAGCCGCACGGGAAAATTCCCGATCCAGCTCCGCGAGCTTCCTGCGGGCCTCGGCGATCTGCGCTTCGGCCTGACGGCAGTCCATCGTCGGCGCCTTGACCTCCTGCGCATCGAGCACCACCTCCTCGCCCGGCCGGGTCACGACCACGAAGTAATCGAAGGTTTCACCCTCGTGCACCAGAGCGATCGTATAACGCTCCGACCACGCTTCGATATCCTTCTCGTAAGCCGCACGGCTGGTGAAGAAATAGCGCAACACCACGCCCTTGTCCGCTAACTTGCGAAGCGTATCGACCGAAAAATCACCCCAGGGACGCAGCTCGTCGGCGGTTTTCTGCAAGCGTGCGATCTCCGAACGGAGCGCCGCTGCCTGCTGCGTAGCGGCCATGTAGCGGTCGAAAGCCTCGCCGCCGTCGGCGATGGGCTGCTCGTCCTTGACAAAGCGCTCGTCCTCCAAGAATCGTTTCAGGGTCTCGACCGCCTTGTGATGGTTGTCGATCGTAAGCAGCAGCTGACGGTCTTCGTCCGAAGGCTCCCATCCCGTAGTGGTAATATCGACCAGCCCCAGGCCGCGCAGCTTCTCGATGAAGTCGCTGCTCTGACCCGCATAGAGTACCAGGTCGTATTTCGACATTCTCGCTATCATAACATCGCGCCCTCCCCGGCTTGCTGTTGTTTGGTTTTCACGATCTTCTGAGCCGACTTGGAGAGGTTCTCCTCATCCTCCATGAAGCGTTTGATCTTGCGTATGGCATCCTCGTACCCGGGTATCTGCACCTTTTCGTAGAGGTTTACCTTCTGAGTAGTCTTGCGGCGTGCGAAATCCAGCAACTCCATCTTGCGGTTGAACACCTCGAACTCGATACCCAGGCGCGCGAGGCGCTTGAGAATATCGACTCCGTCGGCGAACCACACGGGAGCCGAGAAGAGGTCGTAGTCCTTCTCCTCGAAACGGATGTCCTGCAACACCGGCGTACGCACGCCCGCGATCTTCTGCTCCGCAAGATCGACGTCGGCGATGCGCAGCAGGTCCGCATCGAACTCACCCCACAGGGAAACCATGTAGTCGTACTGCGCCGTGAGCGCGTCCAACTGCCGCTGGAAATCCTGTGCGGTGTCCTTCGCCTTCTTCACTTCGGAACGCAGGGCCGACTCCTTACTCTTGATCGTAGGGAGCGCCTTCTGCCGCATTTTCAGCTGTTTTCCGAGTTCGCCCAGCGAGGTCTTGTTATATTGGAATTTTATAGCCATTCTGTTTGAGTTGAATTGCTCTACTCGGTTTTAGGCCAGTATTTCTCCACCAGTTCGCTCTTGATGGCCACCTCTTCCTTCGAGAAGTATTTGGCGAAGAGCTCCCATGCCGTGTCGAGCATCTGCGTAATTTCGATATTGACGTCGATCGCCAGCAGTTTCTCCGAATAGTCGTAAGCGAACTTGAGCGCGCGCTCGTCGTAGTCCGAAAGGTCGAAGCCGTTCTCCAGTTTGGTCTTGGCATTGGCCGCATCGGCGTAAAGACGCACGGCGGCGTTCATCACCTGCGGATGATCCTCACGGGTCTTCTTGCCGATCACCAACTGTTTCAGACGCGACAGCGAACGGAACGGATCGACGATAACCTTGCCCGTGTCCGAATCGTTGCGCAGGAACAACTGACCCTCGGTGATGTAACCCGTATTGTCGGGAATGGCGTGCGTGATGTCGCCGCCCGAAAGGGTCGTCACCGCGATGATGGTGATCGAGCCGCCGTTGGGCAACTGCACGGCCTTCTCGTAGATCTTCGCCAGGTCGGAGTAGAGCGAACCCGGCATCGAGTCCTTCGAAGGAATCTGATCCATACGGTTCGATACGATGGCCAGCGCATCGGCGTAAAGGGTCATGTCCGTCAGCAGCACCAGCACCTTTTCACCCTTATCGACGGCGAAATATTCGGCAGCGGTCAGGGCCATATCCGGCACAAGCAGACGCTCCACCGGGGGATTCTCCGTGGTATTGACGAACGAAACGATGCGATCGAGCGCACCGGCGTTTTCGAACACCTGTTTGAAGTAGAGGAAGTCGTCGTTCGACAGACCCATGCCGCCCAGGATGATCTTGTCGGCCTTGGCACGCAGGGCCACATTGGCCATCACGGCGTTATAGGGCTGATCCGGGTCGGCGAAGAAGGGAATCTTCTGCCCCGTCACAATCGTATTATTGAGGTCGATGCCGGCGATGCCCGTGGCGATCAGCTCCGACGGCTGAATACGGCGGAACGGATTCACCGTCGGACCGCCGATTTCGCGGGCTTCGCCCTCGATCTGCTCGCCGCCCTCGATGGGTTCGCCGTAGGCGTTGAAGAAACGGCCCGCCAGGTTGTCCGAAACGCGCAGCTTCGGGGGTTCGCCGTGGAAAATTACCTCCGAATCGGTGGTAATACCCTCCGTGCCCGCGAAAACCTGCAAAGTCACCTGGTCGCCCATAATCTTCACCACCTGGGCCAACTTGCCGCCTACGGTGGCCAGCTCGTCATTACCCACGCCTTCGGCACGCAGCGTCACGGTCGCCTTGGTAATGTTTTCAATCTTGGTATATATCTTCTGAAATGCTCGTGTTGTCATACCGCGCCTTATTTGGATTCTTTTTCACTCACTGTTTTCTCGATCTGACGGCGGTAGTCCTCGAATTTCTCCGATTTCCACTCCGAATAGTTCATCTGACGGAAGAGGTTGATCAGGCCCTTGAAGAACGAAGCGCACTCCTCGAATCCGGCGAACGCGAACTCCCGGTCGCAGATGTCGAGCACCATCTCGTACATCATCTTCTGGCGTTCGATCGGGCAGTTGGCGTCGATCTCGTCGAAAGCATCCTGCTGCAGGATCACGAAGTCGATCAGCTCCGATTTCCAGAATCGTTCGTGGTACTCCACCGGCACGCCGTCGTCGCCCAGGATGTTGATCTGGTCGTTGGCCTCCTTGCCGCGCTGCACGAGCGTCTTGCCCGCATAGACCTTCTCCACCCAGCCCTTTTCGATACGGCCGTCGAGGTACTCCTCGATTTCGGGATATTCGAGGTATTTCGAGTAGGACTCCAGCGGGTCGATAGCCGGGTAACGCTTCGAGTCGGCGCGGCCCTGCGAAAGGGCGTAGAAACAGCGGGCTGCCTTCTTCGTCGATTCGGTCACCGGCTCCTTGAGGTTACCGCCCGCAGGCGACACCGTACCCAGGAAGGTCACCGAACCCGTCTTACCGTTGTTGAGTTTCACCAGGCCGGCCCGCGCATAGAAGTTCGAAATAATCGCCGAAAGATCGACCGGGAAGGCGTCCTGACCCGGAAGCTCCTCCAGACGGTTGGACATCTCGCGCAGCGCCTGCGCCCAGCGCGAAGTCGAGTCGGCCATAACGAGTACCTTGAGGCCCATCGAACGGTAGTACTCGCCGATGGTCATACCCGTATAAACGGACGCCTCACGCGCCGCGACGGGCATGTTCGAAGTATTGCAGATGATGATGGTACGTTCCATGAGCTTGTGGCCCGTGCGGGGATCGACCAGCTCGGGGAACTCTTTGAAAATCTCGACCACCTCGTTGGCACGCTCGCCGCAGGCCACGATGATAATTACGTCGGCATCGGCCTGCTTCGAAATCGCATGCTGGAGCACCGTCTTGCCCGCACCGAAAGGTCCGGGGATGAAGCCCGTACCGCCCTCGGCCAGCGGGTTGAAAGTGTCGATGGCCCGCACGCCCGTCTCCATGACGCGCGAGGGGCGCGGCTTCTCCCGGTAACAGCGCACGGCCTGCTTCACGGGCCACCGCTGAACCATCGTAATATCGTGACCCCGGCCATCGGCATCGGTGATGACGGCAATCGTATCCGTAACCTTGTACTCTCCGGCGGGCACGACGCTCTTGACCGTATAGGTTCCCTCCATCGTGAAGGGTACCATGATCTTGTGCTCGACCCACTCCTCCTTGACCTGCCCCAGCCACGACGCGGCCGAAACCTTGTCGCCGGGCTTGGCCAGCGGCTTGAACTCCCACTTCTTCTCGAAGTCGATAGGGTCGGTGATCGAACCGCGCGCGATGAACAGACCGTCCATCTTCTCCAGGTCGTTCTGCAGACCGTCGTAGTTGCGCGAAAGAAGACCGGGAGCGAGCGTCGCTTCCAGCATGTGACCCTCGAATTCGACCTTTTCGCCGATCTTCAGTCCGCGGGTCGAGTCGAAAACCTGCACGTAGGCATTGTCGCCCACGACCTTGATGACCTCGGCCATCATCTTGGTATCCCCGCAGTAAACGTGACAGATTTCGTTCTGGCCGACAGGGCCGTCCGCCTTCACGATCACGATGTTCGAGATGATACCGTTTACTCGTCCTGTTGTTTTCATTATCTGTTTTATTGTTTATTGATCAAATCCTTGCCGTCCAGACTGGTCATCAGGCGGTGCAGCATTTCGCGCCCCTGCTTGTCGTCCAAACGGGTCCAGCGCGCCACGATGTTCACCTTCACCAGGTAAGCCAGCAGCGCGTTGATGTCGAAATAATCGAAAGTGGAAAGCTCCTCGGCCTGGTTCCAGCGGATCGCGTCGATCTTGCGCTCCTTCTCCACCAGGTTGGTTTCGTCGTTCACGGCAGCGATCACCGCCTCCAGATAGGGGACATCGCCCCGCAAGCCGAAATCGGCGGCCGACGAGCGTTTGAGCTGCTGCGAAGTTTCATCCCCGCCCACGACAGACTGCTCGGCCGAACGTCCCGTAACGCGGGCTACGACGGCGGCAGAGATGTTGCGCAGGTTGCGGTCGAAATCGGCCCACTGGCGCAGGAAACGGCTCTTGGAGTGGGCGCACTCGTCGTAGTAGGCCGAGAAAAGAGCGTTCTCGAACGATCGGTCGGTGTCGATCCCGTCCTCGTTGTCGGCATCTTCATCGACGATGGCCGAATAGGAACGGACCACGGTCGCCATACGCGCCGGAAGCCGGTCGGGGTTCTTGGTCTGCTCCTCGATCTCTTCCCGCGAGAGGTTGCCCAGCGGGTTGTGCGCCGTGCGTCCCTTGCGGAAATTAACCAGGTTCTCGCAGTCGTAGTAACCGTAAAGCAGGCGCACGCAACGTGCGTCGCGGGCGGAAACCCCTTCGAGAATCTCCTCGATGATCGCCCGGGCGTTGAAGCCCTTGGTATCGGCATCGAGCGAATACTCCCGCAATCCGGCTACCAAACAGTAGTAATTCTTGTCGAACATGGCGCCCGGCTTAAGCGTTATACAGCATTTTATAGACCTTGTCGCGCAGGTACTCCTTCAACAGAGCGTCGAAATCCTGGTCCGAAAACGAAATGTAGTAGCCGCCGTCTTTGGCACCCACCTTGAATCCCGTCCTGACCTCCTTCGAATAACCCACCTCGACGCCTGCGGCCAGCAGCTCCTTCGCAGCGGCTTCGAACGTCGCTTCGAACGCCTTCTGTTCCGCCTCCGGCAGCAGGGCCTTCAACTGGTTCTTCGACGAATCGGCGCCGCTCCAGTTCTTGGCGACGGTAAGCAGCATCTGCTTTACGAATTCGGGATCGAGCGTCGCGGCTTTCACGGCGGGAGCGGTGCTCTTGGCGATAATCATGGAGCTGATCTCGGCTTTGATCTTCGAGAGGGCCTGCTTGCCCGCGAGCGAAATTTCGGTCATCGCGTTCTTCTCCACGTCCTGTGCTTTGGTATTGGCTTCGGCGAGGATCTTCGCAGCCTGCGCCTCGGCCTCCTTCACGATCTTGGCCGCATTGGTCTTCGCTTCGGCCACCAGACGTTCCGCCTCGGCACGGCCTTTCTCCAGTCCCTCGTCGTAGAGCTTCTGGGTTAACTGTTGAAGTTTGTTTTCCATAAGAATTTATGTTTATTATATTTGAATTTCTTATTCGTCACTCCATGACCTCGCGTCACGGATTCCGGGATGCAGCCCGGCCTCACACCGACCCTGCCGACCGAAACGCACGGCATACAGCACCGCTTTCCCCGCCGGCAAATCCGACCGCAGGCATACGATCCGGGATCATCGGAATCTTTCTCTTCCTCACCTCCATCCGAAACTCGATCGCAAGCGATCTCTCCCCGACTCCGACCGGAAACATCGGAACTGTTCCCGAAATCACACTCCTCCGAATTAGTTCCTACAAATATATAAAATCCATTTTAACCCACGCATATTCGGCGCATTTTTTTTCGGATCGAACCATAAAAAAATCGTTTGGGACAACCAACGTCTTCATCTTGAAAAAAGCTCCCTCCGAATGAAAATCCGAAGGGAGCAATGGCTTATTCAAAATTCATCGCCCTGATGTTCGGGACGCAGCAGATCGGTGACTACCTTTACGGGCGAAAAAGTCGTGATGGGGACTTCGACGAAGACCGTATTCCACCGGGCCATGGCACCGTTCCAAAGACCGGGCAGTTCCTGCGCGAGCAACTCGCGTCCGCCGTCCGACTTGCGGGAGATAAAACCCGTAGCGGGATCGACGAACTCCTGCAGATCGAAACGACCTCCTTTCGAGGTACGGAAGCTGCAAACCAGATCCACCGGATTGAAATGGGTTGCCAAGCGCATCAATTCCCGCTTTTCGGGAGCGATCTGGTTCGATTCGGCGATCTGGAGCGTCTCCAACCCGTCGGCCCCGGTCACCCAGAAGGGGCCGCCGCCCGGTTCGCCTTCGTTGCGCACCATGCCGCACACCCGGATCGGGCGGTCGAGCACCTGCCTCAAAAGAGCCGTGCCGTAATCCTTGGGCAGTTTCACGCAGAGTTCATTCTCGATGAACGCGGCGATGGGCTCCAACTCGGCACCCGGCACTTCGAGGGCCATGAGGTATTCAAAAATCCGCTCCTGCAATGCGAGCAACACTCCGGCCAGCGCTTTTTTATAAAGCACCGTATCGCCCCGCCGGGCATCGGTAGTAACATTGTCGATATTTTTAACGAAGACTATGTCCGCATCGATCTTTCCGAGGTTCCCGATCAGCGCCCCGTGTCCCGCAGGACGGAAGAGCAGCCGCCCGTCTGCCCGTCGGAAAGGCGTACAGTCGGGATTCACGGCCAGCGTGTCGGTCGAAGGGTCCTGCACGGAGAAGGAGATGCGATACTTGACCCCGAAACGGGATTCGTAACCCGGTATCTTTTCGGCCAGCAACGCTTCGAAACGGGTCAGATGCTCGGGCGAGACGGTAAAGTGAATCTTCACCTCGCCCCCGGCGGCGGCGTACTGCGCCCCTTCGACCAGATGCTCTTCGACGGCTTTGCGCACCTCATCCCCATAGCGGTGGAACGACACCAGTCCCTTCTGGGTTTCCCCGTAACGGAGTCCTTCGGCGACGATATTTTCGACCGTCCGCAGCTCGTCGGCATCGTCACCGATGATCGTCCGCAGCTCGGGCCAGAAGGCGAAGCGGCGGCGGTTGGCCAGCAACTCCCCGACCACAGCCGTACGGCGCCCCTCGCGGACGAACTCGAACAAATCCTTGAACATACGGGTCGCGGCGCCCGAAGCGGGCACGAATTTCACCACCCGCAAAGACTCCTTCGCACGGTCGTAACGGGCCGCCGCCTGCTCGATCCCGGCAGCATCCAGCACCCGAATACCGTCGCCGCACGAAGCGGCCCGCGTCACGGGAAGAAAGGGAAAACCTTCCCGAAAATTCTTCAACTGGGTTTCGAGAGCCGCCGGCGTCAGGCCGTGCTCCTCCATTTGCACAAAATCCTCTTTCGTAAACATATCGGAAACCGTTTATCAGTCACATTCATTCTCTTTCAGCAAGATCGGCGCCACATCGACCGACGCCCGACGAAGCGGGCGATAAAAAACAGCGACTCCGCCCGTTTTTCTCTTCACGCACACGGCGCCCTACCCGCCTGTTACAAAAAGCTCCCTTCTCACTCGCATAGATCGAAACCGTTGAACGATCGTTCTCCTTGCCCGACACAACGCCCCACATCACTCGACCGAAAACGGCGAATTGCGAGCCCCTTTCTCTCCGCCGGGCAAAAAAGCCGTCCTCTCCTGCCTCACTCATCGGAAACATCGAACTACATTCTCTGTTTTCTACGCCCGGCAGAACGAGTGAAGTCGTTCTGCCCTCGCTTGTCGAAAACATTCAAATTAACGAAATAATTCCTAACTTTGCAAATATGATACGAGAATTTAACAATCCCGAACTCGCCCCGCGCAACAGTTTTCACGTGGCGCAACGAGCGGCACGCCTCATCGAGTTCGACCGGACGGAAGATTTACAGGAACTCTTCGAGAAAGGAATGCCTGATCCGTGGTACGTCCTCGGAGGAGGCAACAACGTCCTCTTCACGCAAGACTATCCCGGTACGCTGCTGACCCCTGTGGCACAGGGTATCCGCATCGTGGACGAACAGCCGGACTGCGTGACGGTCGAAGCCGACGCGGGCGTCGAGTGGGACGACCTGGTCAAATGGGCCGTACAGCACGAACTGTGGGGATTGGAAAACCTCTCGCTCATCCCCGGCAAAGTCGGGGCTGCTCCGGTTCAGAACATCGGGGCTTACGGCTGCGAGGCCAAGGATGCGATCCGAAGCGTCGAGATGTTCTGCACAGAGACCTTCAACACGCTCGTCCTGAACAGAGAACACTGCGCGTTCGGGTACCGGGACAGCGTCTTCAAACGCTCCCTGCGGGGACGTGTAATCATCACTTCGGTCCGCTTTGCGTTGAGCCGCACGCCCCGACCCCGCCTCGAATACGGGGACCTGGCCGCAGAGGTCGAAGCGCGGGGAGGCATCACGCTGCGCAACATCCGCGAGGCCGTTTGTGCGATCCGCCGGGCCAAGCTGCCCGACCCTGCGGTGACGGGCAACGCCGGGAGCTTCTTCAAGAATCCGGTCGTCGGCCGCGAGGAGGCCGAACGCTTGTCGGCACTTTATCCCGATATGCCGCACTATCCGGCAGCCGACCCTTCGCAAGTCAAGCTGGCCGCAGGCTGGCTGATCGACCGCGCCGGACTGAAAGGCCACAGCGAAGGACGCGTGGGGATCCACCCCCGGCAGGCGCTGGTGATTATCAACCTCGGAGGCGCTACGGGTACGGAGATCGTCGCTTTCGCCCGCAAAGTGCAGGAACAGGTAAAGAAACGCTTCGGCGTGGAGATCGAACCCGAAGTCAATATATTATAAAACCGACAAGGCACTGCCTATGAACCTACTGGACAATTTCCAACGCTACATCCGCCGCAACGAGCTGGCAGCTCCGGAGGATTTCATCCTGCTGACCGTTTCGGGCGGCGTGGACTCGATGGTCATGCTCTCGCTCTTCGTGCGAAGCGGCTATCGCGTCGGCGTGGCCCACTGCAATTTCCAGTTGCGGGGCGTGGAGAGCGAAGAGGACGAGGAACTCGTACGCCGCGAGGCGGAGAAGTACGGCGTGCCCTGGTACAACAAACGCTTCGACACCAAAGGCGAGATGGAGCGCACGGGCGAATCGATGGAAATGGCCGCACGGCGGCTGCGCTACGCCTGGTTCGACGAATTGAGCCGCGAGCACGGTTACACGGTGGTAGCCATCGCCCACCACATCGACGACTCGATCGAAACCTTCTTCATCAACCTGTTGCGCGGCACCGGCCTGCGGGGTCTGACGGGGATCACCACCCATGCCGGGAAGCTGATCCGCCCGCTGATGTTCGCTTCGCGCAAGGACATCCTCGAATACGCCGTAGCACAACACATTCCCTACCGGGAAGATTCGTCGAACCGCTCGACCAAATACCTGCGCAACAAGATCCGCCTGGGACTCGTACCCCGCATCAAGGAGATCAGCCCCAAGTTCACCGACCTGATGCGTCAGAACATCGGCCGTCTGACCGACGCGCAGCTCTTCATCAACCACGGCATCCAGCGCATCCGCGAAGAGGTCATCACCACCGAAAACGGGATCGACACGATCCACATCGACCGTATCGACCGGGCTTTCCCGCTGAATTTCGTAATCTTCGAACTGCTCAACTCGACCTATTCGTTCAAAGGCGACGTGTCGGACGCCCTGGTCAGGGCGCTGGAACAGAACTCCGGCACGGGCAAGCGGTTCTACTCCAAATCCCACGTGGCGTACATCGACCGGGGACGGATTATGGTAACCCCGATCCCGGCGGACGACCCCTGCCAGGTGCAGGTCGAGGCGGGCGCCCCGCGCTGCTACTGCGGCAACTCGGTGCTCTACTTCGAGCTGCGCGACATCGACGATATCCAGGGCTTCGGCGTACCCGAACACATCGCCCAGGTGGATGCCGACAAACTCAAATACCCGCTCACGGTGCGCCGCTGGCAGGAGGGGGACTGGTTCATTCCCTACGGCATGTCCGGCCGCAAGAAGGTCAGCGACTACCTGATCGACCATAAAGTCCCGCTGCCGGAGAAGGCACGGCAGTTCGTACTGCTTTCCGGGGATGAGATCGTCTGGCTCGTCGGGCGGCGCATCGACGACCGCTACCGGCTCACGGCCGAGACCGAAAACGTGCTGCGCATCACCAAAGAGATCATTTAAGCCATGGCGAAAAGCGGCGTAAAATTCAAAGATACGATGGCGGCCTACGACCGTCTCCGAGGCGAAATCGCGGGACGGAAGTTCGCGCCCGTCTATCTGCTCATGGGCGAAGAGGCCTTCTTCATCGACGCTCTCTGCGACCTGCTGGCCTCGACGATCCTCCAGGAGTCCGAACGGGCTTTCAACCAGCTGACCGTCTATGGGCGGGACTCCGACGCGGGACAAGTGGTGAACCTCTGCCGGCAGATGCCGATGATGGGTTCGTACCAGGTGGTGATTCTCAAGGAGGCGCAGCAACTGCGCGGTCTCGACAAACTCTCGCTATACACTTCGAAACCCTCGCCCACGACGATCCTGATCGTCTGCCACAAGGAGAAGAACGTGGACAAGCGTTCGCAGCTCTACAAAAGCATCGCCCAGCACGGTGCGGTGCTCGAATCGGTCCGGCCGCGCGACTACGAGATCGGCCCCTGGCTCGCGCAGTTCGTCGCCTCGAAAGGCTGCACGATCGACGCGAAAGCCCAGGCGATGCTGACCGACCACCTGGGCACCGACCTCGCCAAAATCTCCAACGAACTGGGCAAGCTGCTGCTCTCGCTACCGGAAGGAACGAAGAAAATCACCGACGCACACATCGAACAGAACATCGGCATCTCGAAGGATTTCAATAACTTCGAACTCTGCAAGGCCGTCACGGGACAGAACCTCGAACAGGCCCTGCGCATCGCCGACCATTTCGCCCGCAACCCCAAAGACAACCCCCTGCTGGTAACGATTCTGGCCCTTTTCAATCAGTTCCGCGAAATTTTCCGCATCAACTACCTGCGGTGGCTCAGCCGCCACAAGGGAGTTCCGTTTCCCTCGGACACGGAACTCATAGGCATCCTGCGAATGAACAACGCCTACGCTCTGGGCGAACTGAAGCAGACCTCGGCACGGTGGGACAACCGCCGGGTGTTCCGTATCCTGGGGCTGCTGCGCGAATACGACGCCAAATCGAAGGGCATGAACGCGGGCGGCGCCCCGGACGGGGAGCTGCTCCGCGAGCTGCTTCTCAAAATCTTCCTCCAATAATGGAACGCATCCTGCTGCGCAACGGTATCCCGGAGCCGATGCCCCGCATCGAAGGCACATACCTCTATCAGACGCTTCATGTCCGGGGACGCCGCCCCCTCTGGCTCGACCGCCACACGGAACTGCTGGCTCGCAACATACAAGAGCTTTTCGGGTTGCGCTGGGCCCCCGACCTTCGCCGGCTGGAGGCAGAGATCGCCGCCCTGCTCGACGCCAACCGTCACCCCGTCGCAGGCTCTTCGTTCGTACGCATGGCCTTCACACCGGCGGGCGACCTGCTGCTGATCCCCGGAGCGGTATCCTTCTACGACGGGTATGCCCTGCGGTCGCTGCGGCCCGCTGCGGCTGTCGTGAACTACGGCGTTCCCTACCCCGAATACCCCACCTCGGCACGCGAAGCAGCCTGCATGCTGGCTTTGCAGGCAGCGGTGACGGCGGACAACCGGGCGGCGGAAGCGGACATTGAACGGGCGGCAGTCCGGACAGGCGTACAAGCGGTGATCCGCTGCGACGGCGAGGGATTCGTGCACGTATGCGACGAAGCGCCCCTGTTCGCCGTGAAAGGGAAAAAAGTCTATACTCCGCCCGCCCCGCCGAGTGTCGAACGGGAATTGGCATGCCGGGCCGTCGAAGCCGCCCGCCTGCCTCTGCTGGAGCTGGAGATCGGCCGGGAGCAACTTGCCCGTTTCGACGAAATTTTCTATGTCGATCACCGGGGCCTCACCTCGCTATCGGCCTGCGAAGGGCAACTCTACGCCGCAATCATCACCGAACGTATCGCCCGCGTCCTGAACAAATTATACTAACACATCCTGCCCGATACAAACCGGACAGGTTTCCTTTGTCCCACCCTATTTACAATACCTTCACAAAAGATCGGAATACACTCGGCATAAAAAACAGTTCGCTCGTTTCATTCTGCACTCATTTTCATTACTTTTGCAGAAAGTCGGATACATTCGGCAACACCCCCGGATCCGTTTGTTGGATTCTGTATTCATTTTCATTACCTTTGCTCCCAATGTCACACACCATCGCCATTTTTCCGGGATCGTTCGATCCCTTTACCCGGGGCCATCAGGCACTCGTGGACGATGCCCTGCGAATCTTCGACAAGGTCGTCATCGGCATCGGCAACAATGTTTCCAAGGCAGGACTGCTGCGCATCGAAGCCCGCAAACAACTCATCGAAGACCTCTATGCGGACAACCCCCGGGTCGAAGTGAGAATCTATACCGGTCTGACGGGCGACTTCGCCCGCGACCAGCATGCCTCGGCCATCATCCGCGGCGTGCGCAACACCACCGATTTCGAATACGAACGGACGATGGAGGCGACCAACCACCGCCTGCATCCCGACATCATCACCGTGATGCTCTTCACCCCGGCTCCCGTAGCCGACATCGCCTCGAGCACCGTACGCGAAGTACTGGCTTTCGGCCGCACGGTCGATGAATTCATGCCCGAAGGAATAGACATAAAAAAATACCTCTGATTACTATATTGCTATGATGGAATTTACCGCAGAAATGATCGCCGGTTTTCTCGGCGGCCAAGTCGCAGGCGACAAAGAGGCCAAGGTGCACACCGTCTCCTCGATCGAAGAGGGCGAACCCGGCGCCCTGACCTACCTGACCAACCCCAAATACGAAAAACACCTTTACAAAACCCGTGCGTCGATCGTATTGGTGAACAAGGATTTCACCCCTTCGGAACCCGTGACCGCCACCTTGATTAAAGTCGAAGACACCGGCGCCGCAGTGCTCAAACTGCTGCAAATGTATCAGGCCGCAAAACCCCGCAAACAGGGCATCAGCGAGCGGGCTTCGATCTCGGAGCGGGCGACACTGGGCGAAGATTGTTACGTGGGCGATTTCGCCGTTATCGAGGCGGGAGCCCGCATCGGCGCCGACTGCCAAATCTATCCCCAGGTCTATATCGGTGACGGCGTGACCGTCGGCGACGGAACGATCCTCTACCCGGGTGTCAAGATTTACGAGGGGTGCGTGATCGGCAGCCGCTGCATCCTGCATGCGGGTGCGGTGATCGGCGCCGACGGCTTCGGCTTCATTCCCAATGCCGCAGGCGGCTTCGACAAGATTCCGCAACTGGGCAACGTCGTCGTCGAAGACGACGTGGAAATCGGCGCCAACACCTGCATCGACCGGGCCAAGACCGACTCGACGATCATCCGCCGGGGCGTGAAACTCGACAACCTGATCCAGATCGGCCACAACGTGCAAATCGGCGAGAATACCGTTTCCTCGGCCCAGACAGGCATCGCAGGCACTTCGAAGGTGGGGCACAACTGTTTCCTCGCGGGACAGGTCGGCATCGCGGACCACGTGACCATCGGCGACAGGGTCTGCATCGGCTCCAAAAGCGGTCTCGACAAAGACGTACCTGACGGAGAAGTACGTTTCGGCTATCCGGCGCTGCCCGGCATGCAATATCACCGCGCATCGGCCATCTTCAAGAACCTGCCCGACCTGGCACGCCGCGTGAGTCAGGCGGAAAAGGAGATCGCGGCCCTCAAGGAGAAGTAACGTCCCTGCACCGTGTCCGACCCGACGACATACCGCATCATGGGCATCGACCCCGGCACCAACTACATGGGGTACGGGGTGCTGGAGGTTTGCGGACGGGAGGTCCGATCGGTCGTGCTGGGCGACATCGACCTGCACAGGATGAACGATCCTTACGAAAAGCTGCGCTACATTTTCGAGCGGGTCGGTGCCCTCGTGGACGAATACCGCCCCCGCGAGGTGGCCCTCGAATCGCCCTTCTTCGGCGAGAACGTGCAGTCGATGCTCAAGCTGGGCCGGGCGCAAGGCGTGGCGATGGCTGCGGCGTTGAGCCGCGGACTGCAGGTATTCGAATACGCCCCCACACGCATCAAACAGTGTATCACGGGCCGAGGCTCGGCCCCCAAGGAGCAGGTCGCGGCTCTCGTCAGCAGCATGCTCACGATCGAACGTCCGCCCCGGCGACTGGACGCTACGGACGGTATGGCCGTCGCCCTGTGCCACCATTTCATGAGTTCGAACCCATTGAACGGCGCCCTCGGCGAAGATCGGTTCAAAGGACTCGGCGGAGGCCGCAAGGCTGCCTCGGCAAAGGGCAGTTCGAGCTGGGAACGGTTTTTGAAGGATAATCCCCAGCGCGAAATCCGGCAAACGCCGCGAACACCCCAAAAGACGAATCACAAACCGACCAAATAATCATTTTAATCCTTTCTCAGCACTATGAAAAAAGCGTTAATAGGTCTTCTTGCCGCAGGCACCCTCGTGGGATGCGGAGGCAATACCTACACCATCACCGGCAAACTGGACCCGGGAATCACGGACTCCGTATTCCTGATGCAAGGCAATCCCGAAAATCCGACCATCGCATCGGCAGCCGTCGCTGCGGACGGTACGTTCAAAATCAAAGGCACGATCGACCAGCCGGACCTGGCCATCCTTACCAACCGGCACCGCCAGGGCATCGGATTCATCTTCCTCGAACCGGGAAAAATCGACGTTAAAACTGCGGATCTGGGCCAATTCCAAGTCGGCGGCACCCGCTCGAACGAGATTTTCCAGCCGATAAACGACTCTTTGGGCATGCTTCAGGGACAATTCCTGGTGGCCATGCAAGAAAACGACATGGAGAAATTCGATTCGCTGAACCAGGTAGCCAACGGCATCATGCGCCGCGCTTTGGACAACAACTCCGACAACCTGGTCGGCGTTTACTTCTTCGGAAACCTCTATAACGAAATGGAACCGCAAGAAGCCCGCGAAATCCTGAATAAATTCCCCGAACAGATGCAGAAAACCCAGATCCTGACCGCCATCGCCAAATCGATCGCCGCCCAGGAAAATACCGAAATCGGCAAGCCCTATCTGGAAATCGCGCTGCCCGACTCCCTGGGCGAAACCGTTTCGGTGACACCCCTCATCGGCCCCGGCAAATGGGTGCTGATCGACTTCTGGGCAACCTGGTGCAGTCCCTGCCGCGGCGAATTGCCCTATCTGAAGGAGGCGTTCAAGGAGTTCGGCCCCAAAGGATTCAACATTTACGGCGTATCGCTCGACAACGATGCCGAGAGTTGGAAAGAATTCCTTGTAAAAGAGGAGATGACGTGGCCCAACGTAATCGCCGTCACCGACGGCAAGAGCGCCCCGATCGTCGAAGAGTACGGAATCCGCAGCATCCCGACCAACTTCCTGATCTCGCCCGAAGGCAAGATCGTCGCCAAAGACCTGCGAGGCGAAGGAATCAAGGAGAAGCTCGCCGAACTGGTCAAATAAGCGCATCCGGCAAAATCATCGAATTACCCCTGCGGATTTCAGCCCGCAGGGGTAATTTTTGTATGACAAATCTCCGGTCCCCATAGCCAGTCGGACACGACAAATGCCCTCTTTTCCCGGCAACGATATTTCCACCGACAAACTCCCGGAAAAGAATCCGAACAAAGCACAGATTACCTCAAATCAAACATTATCAATGTATTATATTCAAAATTACCCCTCTTACCAAGATATAAAATAAAAAGACTGGTAAATTTTACGACAAATTATTTGCATAAGAGCAATTTTCACACTACATTTGCATTCGCAATTCGGCGCCGTAGCTTAATTGAATAGAGCATCTGACTACGGATCAGAAGGTTACAGGTTTGAGTCCTGTCGGCGTCACACTGAAAACCAGCCACTTACAGCGTTGTAGGTGGCTGGTCTGTTTTTGGTCGGACACACAATTTACACACAACTTGCGTCTAATTGCCGCCGGTTACATCCGGGGCGATCCGCAAAATACGCGCCCGCAATTCGGACAATATCCGGCGTTCCGCCTCTTTCTGTTTGTTGCTCCAGTATCGGCGTTCGCCGGGCCTCCGTGCTTCCTGCACCCGTACCCGTGCCCGGTCGTATTGCGCCCTTGCTTCCTTTATTTGCGTGTCATTTCCTGAAGTCATAGTGTTTGTTGGTTGAGGGGTCGAACGTCAAAAAATCGCCGTCTCTGGTCCATTCGCGGATAGTGTAGCACCCGCCCGGCATATACGCGGCATTGTGCCGGGCTGCGGCCTCGGTGGGAAACACTCCCACCGTCTGGCCGTCCGCCGAAAGCTCGTAAAGCATCATAAACTATATTCTTCCAAAAAATCTAATTCTAAATTTATTCAAACGCTCTCGCAACCATTCATCCCGATCCGTGCCCGTGATAGCTGGACATATAGAGGGCATCGCATAGTCCCGGCAAATTCGCATAAGTGTAATAAACGCAAGCTCATCAAGGCACATACTTCGTTGTACATCTTCGGTTATTCTAAAAAGTTGCAACCGTTGTTTAGTAGTTAGAGGTCCCATATTTGCATTTTTAATATACCGTTACAAAATTCTCTACCTTAAACGAGCGCCAGCCGCCCGCCTCAATGTCGTAATACTTGACCGTGCACCCGTCATCCGGTCGGCCGGTGCCCTTGATCGTGGCCGCCACTTCGTGCAACGTACCCGCCGCCCTGCGTAATGTCCCGTCGGCTTTCTCATAGGCGAACCGAACGACACCCGCCCGCATACGCTGCGTCAGGCGGTAAAGGCTCCAAGCCTTGACAAGGCAGATATTGAAGGCCTTGCCCGTTGTCCGGGCAATCGTCCACGCCCGGCGCATAATCGTTTGCAAATCGTTTCTTTTCATTGTCTGTATTGGTTTTTGGTTGTTCGTTCTTCCTTGTTTCGGGTCGGGGCGGTGGTTGAGGCCGCCCCGGTTCCCTTCGTTAGTTTAACAGCACTTGCAAAGCCTCTGCAATTTCCGGGTATTCGTTCCCTTGTTCATCCCATACGGCCGCTACCGTCGTACTCTCTTTCTCTATTGTCCAGCTCGGAGCCGTCCAGTAGTCCCCGGCATCCTCTCTGATTTCGGCCTTGTAGCTCACAAAAGCCGTGAATCCCTCGTACTCGATTTCGAAGCCCTCATCCACTCCGTCACAGTGGTAGTTGATGTAGTTGGCGATCTCCTTTGCGAATTGATTGTAAGTGGTGGTGTTCATTGCTATTATATCTTTGGTTTGTTTTTCTGAATGCAAATATAACTCAAAATATAATACCCACCAAATAAAAAGACAAAAAAATTATATCTTCAGTATTTTTTTACCTCATTTATTATAACTACATGGAAATTTACTACCTTTGTGCGTAGTTAGCAACCATTAAACTATTGGTATATGTCGAAATTTCGTATATTGGAATTATGCAAGCAAAAGGGCATAACCCAAAAAGATTTGGCCGAAACTATCGGTATGACGCCCGTAGGTTTAGCGAAAGCCGCCAACGGTAACCCCACATTTGAAACCCTTGAAAAGATCGCCGCCGGTTTGGGCGTATCGGTTCCGGAGCTATTCGCCCCTCAACCGACGAACACGATCACCTGCCCGAAATGCGGGACGGTGCTGGAAGTCAAGGAAAGGGGGTAAGGTTATGACACAGAAAGATGCGATAAAACTATTTGAGGATAGGCAGGTACGTTCCGTGTGGGATTCCGAGGCCAAAAAGTGGTATATCTCCATTATTGACGTTATCGAGGTATTAACAGATAGCGCAAACCCCCGCCGATACTGGAGCGACCTCAAACGCAAGCTACAGGCCGAGGGAAGTCAGTTGTACGAAAATATCGTACAACTCAAAATGAAGTCCTCGGACGGGAAAAGCTACAACACCGATGTGGCCGATGTCGAACAACTATTCCGGCTGATACAATCCATCCCATCACCAAAGGCGGAACCGTTCAAACAATGGTTAGCGCAATTAGGCCGGGAACGGCTGGAAGAAATCGATGATCCAGAGCAAGGTATTGAGCGCCTAATGGAGTATTACCACAGCAAAGGCTATTCGGCCAACTGGATAAATCAAAGGCTTAAATCCATCGAGGTACGCAAAGAGCTTACCGATGAATGGGAACGCCGCGGAATACAAAAAGGTCGGCAATACGCGATCCTTACCGATGTCATTACACAGGGTTGGTCTGGTCTATCAACAAAGCAGTACAAGCAATATAAAGGGCTTAAAACCGAGAGCCTGCGGGATAACATGACTAACCTCGAATTAGTACTAAATATGCTTGCAGAAGCCTCAACAACCGAGATTTCACAAAAGGAAGAGCCCGAAACATTTGAGCATAGCAAGCAAATTGCACACCGGGGCGGCAAGGTTGCCGGTGCTGCTCGGAAAGAACTTGAGGCCCAGACCGGCCAAAAAGTTGTTAGCCCGTTGAATGCTAAAAAGGCTCTCAAGAAATAATATTGTACTGTTATGGAACTGCAACCTATCCAAAGTAAGATTTACGAGATACGGGGCCAGCGGGTGATGCTGGACTTCGACTTGGCGGAACTCTATCAAGTGGAAACACGAACACTCAAACAGGCAGTACGTCGTAATATCGAGAGATTCCCCAGTGATTTCATGTTTGAAATCACCGAGTCCGAATATAACTACCTCAAAAACAGTATGACATCACAAATTGTGATCTCAAACGAAAGGGGCGGCCGACGTTATATGCCGTTTGCCTTTACCGAACAAGGGGTAGCAATGCTTTCGAGTGTTTTACGTAGTGAAACAGCCATACAAGTAAATATCGCCATTATGCGGGCATTTGTGGCGATGCGGAACTACATTACCACGACGACGCAGATAACGGCGGAACTGTCCGAAATACGGGCAAAGCTGGCATTGTTGGAACGTGCTGACGAAGACAATGCCGAAGCGGTAAACGATCTTTCGGAAGATATGCGCAAAGAGCTTGACAACATTTATCAGGCTATCGCGGCGCTATCGATCAAGGTGCCGCAGGCTCGCAAGGTCGGCCAGCCGATAGGGTTCAAACGCACCGATGGCAAAAAATAACCCGCTGCACCCTTCGATGATAAATGCCCGTATTTCATATTGGCTTTGCATTTGACGGCGTTTCTCCCGCCGGACATAGAAAGTATCAGCCGCACGAAGAAAAACCGTAAAATCAAAAAAGGGGATTGCAGGCACTTTGCCCGGCTCCGGTCGTTGAGGCTGTGGGGTTGTTACTATCCACCCCATCCAAAACGGCATCACCCGTACACAAGCACCCGAAAGCAATCAAATACAAATACATATATCACATTGAAATACAGTTATATATGTGTATTCATATAAACAAACACTTTAATACATCCGAGAACTTTATTTAATGTAGTATTTAATGTATTATATAATGCTTGTAATGCTTCTATAAGTAATATTTATAATGCTTATAGGCTACATTAAAATATCCTTATATACTACTTCTCAATAATGTATTGAAATGTAGTAGTTTTTTAATGCTCTTAATAATGCTACATTAAATGATAGGGACAAATCAAGTGTTATATTTTGGGGTTGCTGCACATCGAACCGGCGACGCACACAAAGGTGGCTATTTGGCCGCTTATTTATTTGAGTGGATAGATTATACTACCCAACAGCAGATAACGCATCAGAGGGCAGATAACAGGGCAATTCCGGGGTAAACAGCCCCACCCCCTCGGCCGTATCTAATGTTCGCTATATTTTCGGACCGGCATTTTTTGGCAATTTTTGGAAAACGTTTTCAGGAAACGGGATCGCGATTTGCGCGCGGGGGTAAAAAATCGGGTTTTTCCGGGGCTTTGGCTTTCTGACAGTAAAACAGTAAAAACGAAAGACGGGCGGGGTAACTCCGTCCGTCCTTTGTTTGCTATTTGTAACCGTGTTTTCTTAATAACCGTTCAATAACCGGCAAAGGGTTTGGAATACATCCGACCTGCTTGCGGGGCCGGGGTCCTGATTTGACCCTGTACTTATAAGCCGGTGATTTGCGGAACCCGTTCCAGACAGCCCGTATTTTGACGCTTGCCGGGGTGCGGCCCATTATTGCGGCTATCTCCTCGTTACTGTGATCGGGGTACAGCTCACCGAGCCGGGCGATTTCTTCCGGTGTCCATTGTGGCGCAAGATACGGGGGCAAAGGCATAGGGCGTTCGATTTACCGACGCCCGCAAGTTACATTTACCCCGCGACGCGGTAACGCCCGACGGCGAATCCGTTAGCCATATAGAACGCTATTTTGTCGGCGGTGTGCTTCTCATCACCCCGAATACAAAGGGCCACACCGAAACCGAAATCTGAAGAACTCGGATAGCGTTCGTATTTGTTTCCGTCCCGGTCTTTGGCTTCGGGTGCCTTGAACACTTCGTAATAGGTCAGGGCGTCGGATGTGGTGCGCTTGTAACAGTACATCCCGTTTGCCTCGTTATGGGCGATTTTCACAAACTTATCGCCGAACTTCGTAAACTCATCCCGCAAAGGCGGGTAAAATGTCTGTTTTTTCATGGAGTGTTTATGAAATTTCGATTTTCTTTGCGTTTTGGTATAGTTGATCCACCTGGCAGGAAAAAGCCGTAAAATCGGCTGTTTTCAGAACGGGCCATTTTGTCCGTCGGTCGGGGTTGAGGGTGTCGTATCGTAGTCCGTTATCCGGGTCAGGCTTTCGTTGTGGCGGAAATATGTACTGCCGGTCGCTCCCTCCCGGTTCTTGGCAATATAGAATACCCCCACGCCCTCGGACGGAATTTTCCCGTATTTGGTGGTGTCTATCATTTCCTCCTCACGTATGGCCGGGCGGTCGATAAAAATCACCATATCGGCATCTTGTTCGATCGCTCCCGATTCCCGGAGGTCGGCAAGTATCGGTGTCTTATCGGCTCGCTCTTCAACCTTGCGGGAAAGCTGGGACAACAAAATGACCGGCACGTCGAGTTCCTTTGCCAGCACTTTGGCCGCCCGGCTCATCTCGGCTACTTCCCGCTCGCGGTTGTTGCGCTTGTCAGAATCGGGGGCCGTCAGCTGCAAATAGTCGATAACGACCATACCGCACCGCCCCTGCCGTTGCAACACCCGGCACTGCGCCCGAATAGCGGGCATCGAAATAGAGGGGGTATCGATTATCGTCACGGGCAACTCGCCCAACCGGGCCGCTCCCGGTTCTATGCGCTTCCAATCCTCGGTACTTACCGCACCAGACCGGAACGCCCTCGCATCCACACCCGAAGCACCAACCAGCATACGGCCGCCGAGCTGCGTCGCGGGCATCTCCAGCGAAAAGATACATACCGGAACACCGGCCCCGGCTGCAGCTTGTGCGAAATGAAGCGCAACGGCCGTTTTACCCATCGCCGGACGTGCGGCAAGGATAACCAGCTGACCGCCCCGCCAACCGCCCGTAATACGATCCATACAGGGCAAACCGGTAGATATTCCTACGCATTCGCCCCGCTGGTGGGCCTGCTGGCGGCGTTCCAGGGCGGTCAGCGTATCCTGCATCACATCGCCGATACTTCGGGCCGAAGCGATCCGGGCGACATCGCCGGTAATCCGTTCAAGGCTTGATATTACCCGCATTACACCCTCCGGGCCTTCCTGTATTGTGGCTATTCCCTCCATTAGCGTAAAAATTCCTCGGCGCTGGATATCCTTATCCACCAATATCCGGGCGTGGTTCAGTATCCCGACACCCGATCCGACGGCCTGCGTAAGGACGGCAAGATACTGACGGGAAATATCCGTCCCTTTCAACTCCTCGAAAACCTGGTAAAGGTCTGGAAATATTCCCCGGTCATCGAGTTTGCAAATAGCATCGTAAATCCTCGCATTTTGGGGATCATAAAATGCCGTTGAAGTAAGAATACCCCGCACATCGGCGACGGATTCCGGGAAAACCATTAGCGCACCCAATACAGCCCGTTCGAGGTCGGGCGATTCCGGGATCTTCAAGGCGTCCGCCGGATAGTTACAGGTCTTTGTATATTCGTTTTTTTTCATTTTGCTGTGTGGGTTTATGGTTATTAAATTCGGATTTGCGACGCATCCAAATTCGGGCGGCAGCTTGCCAATCTTTCATCTGGGATTTACCGGACACTTTCCAGCCGTTAGCCGTGAAATGATCGTAAAAACATTCCGCATCGTTCTTTGTCCCTTCGATCGTCGAAAAATAGTTTGTAACTTCTTCGAGCGGGGGAGCAACAAACGCCGTGCGTTTGCTTGCGACTTTGTGCGGCTTGTCCGCACTTTCTTTACTCTCGTTAGAGAGTTTCTTATCTATATCCTTATCATTATCATTATCATTATCATTATCGGCATCCACCGCATTCGAGCGCATACGATTGCATCCGTTTGTATGCGACCGCATACGCTCGTTTTTCCAACGTTTGTTCGCATTTTCGGAATTTTTATTGCATACATCCGCATATTTGGCCCTGTCGCGGTCTATTTGAGCCCGCATAAGTCCGAACATAGAGTACAAAACATCTCTATCGGTCGGCTCTTCGCCGTATAGTACGTATCGTTTTACCGCATCGTCGATTTTAAGCCGCAAATCCGCCGGAAACGACAATAGCTGCTCCGCCCAATCTGTGTAATACAAAAAATTAGGCTTTTCTTTCTGTTGCGTATTTGTCATTATTGCATCCCTCCTTTCCGAATAAAATACCGTTTGAATCGGCCCCCGTGCACGCCCTCGCACCATTCGTCGGCGATCGGTACGCCCTTATGACGCAAATCGCGGATTACGCTGCGGGGATCGGACATCCTCAACGAAATAGTAATATCGGCCGCCGAACGGGGAATACCGTCCGAAAGCAAGTTATAAATCCTTTGCTGGTGATAGGAAAATACAGAGGTAAACCTTACATTTGTAGTGTCATTAGCCCCTATGGTATTAGTTTTTGCCCCTGCGTGCTCGCTTCGAGTGCCGGGGGCGTTTTGATTCTGTACCATACCCGATAAGATTATTTACGGTTAGCACTTTCTGCAATACGTTGAGCGGCTTCCGCATCCCGGTTCCGGGGCCTGTTTATCTGCTGCGCCGCCCATTCACGCAGCTCCTTCCGGGAGAACACCAAACGACGGGGGCCGAATTTAGCATAGGGAATTTCGTGTCTATGGGTAAGAATATACAAACTGCGCATAGTCGTCCGATAACCCAGCGAAGCCAGGAATGGCAGAGTTTCTTCGGCGGTCATCGCATCGGGCAACTCCGAAGCATCCGCGATACTCTCTGTGGCTTTCTCGCGTCTTTTGTAATCCTGCATTGCGGCAAATACTGCATCCGAAATCAAGTCTTTCAGGGTCTCCTGTTCAACTACTACTAAATTGTTTCCCATAATATTTATTAGTTAAATTTCTTTCCTTTGTTTGCCGCAAAAATCGCTTTACCTCGGGAATATTCAAAGGAAAATTTCACTTTTTTAACATTATTTCCCGCAAGTCGTTACAAATTATCAATTTGCTGTGTAAAAGTATTTTACATTACAAAAAATAAATAAAAAAAATAAACGGAGAATATTTTTTAATCTCCGTTTACAAAATCGTAAGGCAAATAATTGAATCCGCGGAAAATACGGCTGTTTACAGGCGGTTATTTCCAGCCGTCAGGAATCAAAATAGCCGCGTTTTTCTCCCTTTCTTCCCGTTCGAAGCTGGCCAAATAGTTTTCCGTCGTTTTCAGATCTTGGTGGCCGAGGCTTTCCGATATATAGGCGATATTCGCCCCGGCACGCTTCAACACCGTAGCGAACGAATGACGCGCCGTATAGGTCGATATGTTCCCTATTCCGAGCTGCTCCCCTACTTCCTGCATCCGCTTGTTGATCGCACGGGTCAAATACATCGTTTTCAACTTCTGGTGCATCGCGTCCTCCGTCCCGTCGAGAACCGGAAATATAAAGTTATTACGCCCCGGGGGATTGCCCCAGCGGTCGATAATAGCCTGCATTTGGGGAACGACCACTACCCGGATTTCCTTGCGGGTCTTGGTCGTGTGCTCGGTCTTTTGACGCACGAAACAGATTTCACCGTCCACAATATCACGGTACCGCAATTTCACGAAATCGGCGACGTTGATCCCGTTACACAAGTAGAGGAACAGCCAATAATCCCGGTATTTGGCCGTCGCTTCGCTCCCGTCCTCATAGCGGGCGATCCGCCCGATCTGCTCCAGCGTCAGAGCCAGCTTGCGCCCCTCGCCCTCCTGTATTTCATACCGGCCCCGCCCGAACGGGTATTGCGTTTCCTTGACGATACCCAGACGTCGGGCATCGTTCATTATCGCCCGCAGGTGGCGCAAGTGTATCGATATGGTTGTTTGCACCTTCCCCTCTTTGGTCAGAAAATCCGCATATCGTTTCAGCCACGATACGGTAACGGCGTCAAACTGTATGCGCTCCCCGGCAAACCGCTCCAGCCCTTTCAGCACATTGTCATAAACGAGCATACTGCCAACGCGCCCGGCCTTTTCCAGCTCGGCGATTTTGGCCCGGAACATCGCGTTTACCGTATTGGACGCTGCCCCCTTCAGTCGATCGTTGAGGGCATCCAGCGAAAACCCGCCGTTACCCGCTAAATTCTCAACGGCCGCTCGCACTATCTGGTAGCTGCTCTCTATGTCTTTCCGGACCGCTACAAGGGCACGCGCCTTTGTCGCTCCAAGCATCTCCCACTCTTCCGGGGTCAGGTCTTTGCCCGTAGGATAGTAGCGGCGATCCCGGCGGTAGGTTACGCGAATTTTTACTGGGTATTTCTCGTTTGGTTTCGTACGGCGGGTGTCAAGCATCGCGGCCACCGTTATTCCATCTTTTGAGTAGTTCATTTTTGGTTATAGATTTTGGATTTGCACACACATTTGCACACACAATTTGCACACAAATATACGCATTTAATCAAACCAAACAAAAACAGAGTAAAACAAAATAGCTATATTTGCCACTGAAATACAGCTATTTATAAAACAAACAAGAAATTACCAAAAAATAGCAAAAACCCCGAAATTACGCCTACGGATCAGAAGGTTACAGGTTTGAGTCCTGTCGGCGTCACAAAATAATGCAGCGACCTGTTTTTCGACAGGTCGCTTTTTGTTTTCGGCTGCACGACCATAGCGCAGTTGCCGATTCTCTCTTTCTCCGCCTTGTACTCCCGCCGACTTACACCCGGGAAAATTTCCGTCCTCCCATAAAATCCATACGGAATCCGTCCGTACCGACGCCCGATCATAGCAACAACTTTGAGATTCCCGTCAGCGAAAAGCACCTGAAAACGAATCGCCAAAACATCCAAATTCTTCCCAAAAGAAGCACGAAGCCCCTCTCCAACGGCAACTCGACAATGTGCCCCCTCACCCTTCCTGCCATTTATTTTATGCAATCCAAGGTACTTACTCAACAAGCACAATGCGATTCCGGGTTCAATCGATCTAAATACACAATCCCGAAAAAAATCGAACTCGCCTTCTTTTCGAATTTATAAAATTTTACGAATAGACCACAGATTTTACAATTCAAATATTAAAATATACAATTTAACAAATCGGTAAAATTTGCAAAATCAATTCTTTTTTGTATATTTGTAATAGTGCGCTCCTCTTTTACTAACTTAAAAATCATGTTATGTTGAATTTCGCCCAACTGAAGTTTCTCCTAACTGGATTAACTTTACTCACCGTACTCGCTGCGTGCAGCGATGACAACACTTCGACGGAAGCTCCTCCTGCAACCATCGAAATCGCAGAGCTCTCCCCGGAAGCAGACAACGTTTCTTTTCGATTAATTCCGACCAATGCTATCTCGATGGCTTACAAGATCGAGATCGAGGGGGGGGGGGGGGGGGGGGAGATGACGCCGATTTCGTTTCGATAGAAAGCTCCGAAGAAAAAACGGTCGAAATAACCGACCTGACCCCCGAAACCTCTTATAAGCTGACGGCGATCGCCTATAACGCCGACCAGCGCCCTTCGAATCCGGCCACCGCAACATTCACGACCCCCGAAAAACCGACCACGCCGGATCCCGACAAGGCAACCATCTCCATCGAAGAGGTGAAAGCCACCTATAATTCGGTAACCTTTACCCTGAAAACCGCCAATGCAGCCCGCTTCGGCTACAAGGTCGATGTTCCCGACGGAACGGCCGAACTTACGTTCGTAAACGGCTCCGAAGGCGGCACCTATACAACCGACAACCTGGAGGCGGCGACCGACTATCAAATCACCGCCGTCGCATATGACGAAAACGGGCAGGCCGCCGATCCCGTCACCCACGCATTCAAAACCGAAGCCCTTCCGACCGGCCCCGCCGTCGTTTCGATCGAAGAGGTCGCTACGACCCACAGTTCGATCCGCTTCACCCTGAAACTCGACAATGCGGTCCGGATCGCCTACAAGGTCGATGTCCCCGACGGAACAGCCGAAATGACCGTCGTCGAAAAGCCACAGCAATCGACCTTCCTGGTCGGCAGCCTCCAGGCGGAAACCGACTACGTATTGACAGTCGTAGCCTATAACGGCAAAGACGAACCGTCCGAACCCGCCACGCATTCGTTCACGACCCCCGCCTATACCGCATTCGCACGGATCGACGCCGTGGCGACCGCACACGGAATCTATCTCAAGGCCGACGTGGACACCGGCAAATTCCCGCTCTATTTCCTGAAAATTTTCGACCCGGACCTTACGGAATCCAGCGCCGATTTCGAAGAGCATTTCAAGGTCGATTCCCGGGAGCAGTTCATCCATTACCTCGAAGTCGCCTCACTGACAGCGGGCCTCAAAACCGCCTCGTTCGAAGAGTGGAACAAAACCCTGCTTTCGACCCGGTCGCAGCAAGTCCTTCTCTACGCCGCTCCCGTTGTCCGGCAAGGGGTCGATGTCGTCTGTGAAGACTACGGCGAAATCATCGAAATTCCGCTGACGATCCCCGCCCGCGACGAACTCGGAGCAGGACAGGCCGCTGTCACGCTGGGCGAACCGCAGGTTGCGGGCAAAGAGTTGGAGATCGCCCTGACAAAACAGGACGGCGTCGTTTCCTACTATGCCGGCTATGCGACCAAGTCCGACGTCGAAGCCGCAGGCACCCCGGAACAATTCGTCCAGGCCGGACTGGATGCGAAGACCTATGACTACGACATCACGGCCGACTTCCAAGGCACCTGGAAAACAGACCGGCTTTCGCCGGGCAGCGAATATTACTTCTTCTCGTTCGCATACGATGCCGAAGGCAAGTTGGGTCCCCTGCAATACAAGGAGTTCCACACGGAAGCCGCAGGCACCGACTACGATACGTCGCTCACGGTCGATATTGCCCTGAAGACCGCATCGTTCACCTCAGCGACTTTCTCCGTCAAACGGAACGGCTTCGAAAAAGCTTATTACAACTTCATCACCAAAGCCGATTTCGACCGCAAATACGGCGGCAATGCGGATACATACGTTCAACGAGAGTTGATCGGCAAAGAGAGTGGTTATCCGATAACGCTATACAGCGACAACGACATCAACGGATCCCGTTTGGCATACGATACGCAATACGTACTGATCGCCCTGCCCGAAGCCGACAACGAAGACAGATACGGCGTTCCGACGGTGGTCGAGTTCGAAACCCTCGGCTACGAAGCTACCGGCTCTGCGACGGCGACCATCGCGGTAAATTCGATCACGGACAATTACGGCGTATCTTTCTATGCCTCGGTAACCGTAACCCCCGGAGCCGATTGCGCAGGTTACTATTACGCAATGATCGAAAAAACAGCCTACGATGCAGCAGCCAATCTCGGTGAAACGATCTGCAAACAAAACGGCGTAAAATACCGTGCCGCCACCGAAGACACGACGTTCTCCACCGACTACTATTTCGCAGAAAGCTATCTGGTCCTCATCCCGGTCGATAACAACGGGAAAATGTCGGCTCCGGTCACTTCGGAATTATTGACCACGAGCGCCAAATAAAAAGCAATCAAATAAACAAACACGCAGAACTCCCAACCTGTCCGAAACCTCGCTGCACGGGGTCCCCGTGACGAAGGGAGAGCCGGTTGGAACACGTCGCTTTCAGCGGCAAAGGCACAACCGGAACATCGAGCACATAAATTATCAAAAAAACAACCCTAAAATAATCCGACTATGAAATCTTTGAGTAAAGCAACCTTCCATTTACTGTGTTGCATCCTGCTATTGGGAACTTTCCAGAGTTGTAAAGACGACGAAACGACGCCCCCGCCTCCCGGAGAAAGCGCCACGCTCACCATTTCCGACGTCAAGGCCGAAGCCAATACCGTAACTTTCACCATCACGCCGAAAAATGTAGATGTTTATACCTATACGATCAAATCCGCGACGGTAACGCCTCAAGCGACCGTTCAGGATCCGGCCGAAACCAAAACCTTCACATACAACAGTCTGCTTCCGTCGAGCGACTATACGATCGTGGCAACAGGTTTTACACAAGGCGGTCTGGAACTCACTTCTACCGAATACAAATTCCGAACGCTCGACACGCAGGATCCCGGACTCGAAGTACCTTCCGGAGAGGAGCCGTTCATCGAATACGGCGACCAGCGGATCGCCGCCAAATCGGTCTTCTTCTACAAGGAAACCGATCGGCTCTGGTTCTTCATCTCCCCGCTCGAAGGATACGACAACTACCAGGACATGCTCTATGGCAACGGCGGAAAAAACGATTACATATCCCTCAGCTTCACGCCGAACCAGCTAAATAAATCGATCAACATGAAGAGTGCGTCCGAACGGTATTCGCTGCTCAACTCCATGTCGTTCCAACACCCCATCGCATCGGATATTTCGATGGTGACCATCGACTACCATTCATTAATCACCGACGGCGGCTTCATCGTCACCCGCGACGGGGACAAGATCGAAGGATATGCCGAAATGACCTCGGCCGCAACCGGCAAGAAACTCCGCATCTACGGTACCTGCACCTACGACCAGCAGGACGCCGAGCGGACCAGCTTCATCAGCCTCAACGACCTGAAAACTCCGCTCGGAAGCGCCTATTACCAACCGCTCGAAGAGGAAACGATTTCCGAAATCCATCTCTCGCCGGCCAGCCCCGTCATGGGAGCGCTGATCGACCAGGTGGATGAATACTACGTTCGAATCCGCTTCGACAACGCCCTGGCGACGGCTAAAACTCCGATCGACATCACCCGGATCGACAAGCTGTTCGAACTCGAAATCGTCGATCCTGCCCAACAAAAGTCGGTTACCGTCACCAATACGGACCTTCAAGGCGCGACGGGCACCATCACCCTCTACAAATACGCCCTGCAAGACAACTACCGAATCTCGTTCGATCTGCAGGTTCATGATATGCACCTCGAAGGGTATGCGGACGGGGCGTTCGAACTATACTCCTACTACTCCGGCAACAGTTATACGGTCGGAACGAACGACCCGGTCGAACTCCAATCCGCCGTCATCGACCGCCGCAGCGACGATTACTACACGATCTATCTGGCACCCCAGGCCGGTCTGACCGATTTGGAGCAAATCCGGCAGGCGGAGGGCGTAGTAACCATCAAAGCCGCACCGCAGGCACTGGACGGTCTGCTCGTTTCCTTTGCCAACGAAAAGGATGCCGGACGAATACTGTCCATCGCATATGCAGGCAAAACCTACGACAACCAGGGTGACAACACCAAGAGTACCATCCACGGAGCCACCGCAAAGCAAAAGATCGCGCTGGCCTTCTATGAAGCGACCAACGAAATGAACGGTTATTATTGCGGACCGTTCGTCGATGTGCAATAAACAACCCCGGCAACCGAAGGTCCGATCGCATCTCAAACCCACGATTCGACCGGCAACCGGTTCTCCCGGAATCTTCATCAAGCCCCCTTTTCGAAGGGGGCTTTTTTCCCACGCTTCATCCGGCGAAAGCAAAAAACAGAGCTCGGACCTTTTACTTCCGAATCGTCATCAATTTTGCCGTATTACCGAAAATCCGGAATAAAAACCACCGTCACAGTAGATATTTCAAAAAAAAACGCTAAATTTGTCAGAAACCTAAGTTGCTTCCTTAAGCCGAGCGCAATGAAACCTTCGTTTCGATTGCCGAGGCGAAAAATAGTCGAAAGAAAATCAACGCTTTCGATAAACCGAGCGCAGAATCGGAGGTGTTCGAACTCTGCCAAAGCGGAAAACAACGGCGTAAAAACGAACTGTTTCGTAGAGCCGAGGATATAACCACCAAGCCCGTTCGGTTATACGAGGCGGGAAACGGAACTCAAAACAGCAATGAACCTAAAACAGACACCATGATAAAGAAAGAATTATTACTCGGCGACGAGGCTATCGCATGGGGAGCCCTCAACGCCGGTCTTTCGGGCGTGTACGCTTACCCCGGAACCCCCTCTACGGAGATCACGGAATTTATCCAGATGCACCCCCTAACGCGCGAGCGCGGCATCCACTGCAACTGGTCGGCCAACGAAAAGACCGCACTGGAAGCGGCCCTCGGCATGTCGTTCGTCGGCAAGCGGGCCCTGGTCTGCATGAAGCACGTGGGCATGAACGTCTGCGCCGACGCTTTCGTCAATTCAGCCATGACGGGTGCCAACGGCGGCCTGGTGGTCGTAGCGGCGGACGATCCCTCGATGCACTCCTCGCAGAACGAACAGGACTCCCGCTTCTACGCCAAATTCGCCATGATTCCCTGCTTCGAACCCGCATCGCAACAGGAAGCCTACGAGATGATCGGCGAGGCGTTCGACTTCTCGGAGAAATACCAGATTCCGGTGCTGATGCGCGTGACGACCCGCATGGCCCACTCGCGTGCCGTGGTCGAAATCGGCGAACCCCGCCAGCAAAACACGCTCCACTACCCCGAGCGGCCCCGCCAGTGGATCCTCATGCCGGGCAACTCGCGCGTACGTTACAAAACCCTCATCGAGGAGAACAAACTCTTCGAGCAGGAGGCCGAACATTCGCGCCACAACCGCTACATCGACGGACCGGACAAATCCATGGGCATCATCGCCTGCGGTCTGGCCTACAACTATATTATGGAGAACTTCCCGGAAGGCTGCCCCTTCCCCGTGCTGAAGATCTCGCAATATCCGCTGCCGACGGCACTCGTACAGCGCATGGCTTCGGAGTGCCGTTCGCTGCTGATCGTCGAAGAGGGACAACCTCTGGTGGAGGAGATGATCCGCGGTCTGCTGGGTACTCCGATTCCGGTCAAAGGACGTTTGAGCGGCGAGCTGCCCCGCACGGGCGAACTCACGCCCGACAACGTACGCGGCGCCCTCGGTCTGCCCCGCCGCGAGAGCGAGGCGGCCAGCCAGCTCACCATGCCCCGGCCCCCGGCCCTTTGCCAGGGCTGCGGCCACCGCGACGTATATACGGCACTGAACGACGTGCTGCGCGAGCACTACCCCGACCACAAGGTATTCAGCGACATCGGCTGCTATACGCTCGGTTCGCTGCCCCCGTTCCGGGCGATCGACACCTGCGTAGAGATGGGTGCTTCGGTCACGATGGCCAAGGGCGCTGCCGACGGCGGACAGTTCCCTTCGGTAGCCGTAATCGGCGACTCGACCTTCACCCACTCGGGCATGACCGCCCTGCTGGATGCCGTGAATGAAAAGAGCAACATCACCGTCGTAATCTCGGACAACCTCACTACCGGCATGACCGGCGGCCAGGATTCGGCCGGCACGGGACGCCTCGAGCAGATCTGCGCCGGACTGGGCGTGGAGCCCGAACACATCCGCGTCGTGGTACCCCTGCCCAAGAACATGGAGGAGATCCGCCGCACGATCCGCGAAGAGATCGAATACAAAGGGGTTTCGGTCATCATCCCGCGCCGCGAGTGCATCCAGACCGCCAAACGCCACAACGCAAAAAAACAGTAGTACGACCATGAAACGGGACATCATACTTTCCGGCGTGGGAGGACAAGGCATCCTCTCGATCGCCACCGTCATCGGAGCCGCTGCCCTCAAGGAGGGACTCCACATCAAACAGGCAGAAGTACATGGCATGAGCCAGCGCGGAGGCGACGTACAGTCGAACCTGCGCATCAGTTCGGACGAGATCCTCTCCGACCTGATCCCCCAAGGCGCGGCCGATATCATCATCTCGCTCGAACCGATGGAGGCGCTGCGCTACGTACCCTACCTGAATCCGGAGGGCTGGGTGATCGCCAACACTACGCCGTTCGTAAACATCGACAACTACCCCGAACCGGAGGCCGTATTGGCTGAACTCGGGAAGCGCAAACATGCGATCCTGATCGATGTCGATGCCATCGCCAAGGAGCAATCCTCGCCCCGTGCGGCCAACATCGTGCTGCTGGGCGCCGCCGCTCCTTTCCTGGGGCTCGACGCCGACAAGTTCGAGGCGGGCATCCGCAGCATCTTCGCCCGCAAAGGCGAGCAGATCGTCGAAATGAACCTCAAGGCGTTCCGCGCCGGATACGAATACGCACAAAAACACCGCAAGTAATGGCAGCTCTCATTCCGCAGAAGATGTTCGACGAGCAGCTCGCCGCCATGGACATCGAAAACTTCGCACAGGCCACGATCCGTCAGGTCGGAGCCGTCGGCGGCGCCCTCGAGAAGAACTCGGGCACCGAATTCCTGCACCTCGAAATGGGCGTTCCGGGCCTTCCGCCGGAGACTGTCGGCGTCGAAGCCGAACAGCAGGCCCTCGCCCAGGGACACGCTTCGATCTACCCCAGCATCACGGGCATCGCCCCGCTCAAGAGCGAGGCTTCGCGCTTCGTCAAGGCGTTCCTCGACATCGACGTCGCCCCCGAGGGATGCATCCCGACCGTCGGCTCGATGCAGGGCGGCTTCTGCCTGTTCCAGATCAGCTCGCAGTGCGACCCCAAGAAAGACACCATTCTGTTCATCGACCCGGGCTTCCCGGTGCAGCGCCAGCAGGTGCGCATCCTGGGCATCAAGCACGAATCGTTCGACATCTACGACTTCCGCGCCGAGAAACTCGGTCCCAAGCTGGAGAGCTATCTCAAGCAGGGCAACGTCGCGGCGATCATCTACTCGAACCCCAACAACCCGGCGTGGATCTGCCTCACAGAGAGCGAACTGCGCACCATCGGCGAGTTGGCAACCAAGTACGACACGATCGTTCTCGAAGACTTGGCCTACATGGGCATGGACTTCCGCAAGGAGCTGGGACATCCTTTCCAGGCTCCGTTCCAGGCCACCGCAGCCCGCTATACGGATAACTACGTGCTGATGATTTCCGGCTCGAAGATCTTCAGCTACGCCGGCCAGCGCATCGCCATCGCAGCGATCTCGGACAAACTGCGCAACCGCTTCTATCCGGCTCTCAAGGAGCGTTACGGCATCGGCCGTTTCGCCGAATCCTACGCCCTGACATTCCTCTACGCCGCATCGTCAGGCGCAAGTCACTCGGCTCAATACGCTTTGGCGGCCATGTTCAAAGCGGCGGCGGACGGCAAGCTGGACTTCGTGGGGCACACCCGCGAATACGCACACCGCGCTCACCGCGTCAAGGAGCTCTTCGAGCGTCACGGTTTCCACATCGTCTATGACAAAGACCAGGACGAACACGTGAGCGACGGATTCTTCTTCACGGTAGGCTACGGTTCGATGCCGAGTTCCGACCTGGTGGCCGCACTGCTGCGCTACGGTATCTGCGCGATCTCGCTCACCTCGACGGGCAGCCTCCAGAACGGCGTGCGCGTCTGCGTGTCGCAGATGAACCGCGAGGAGCAGTACGACCTGCTCGACCGGCGCCTCCGCGACTTCGCGCAGGACTACGCCCGGAAATAAATCCGGCATTGCAGCTCCGGGTCGCTGTGAAATCGTCCCGGAGTTGCACTCCGGAGAAAAGAATCCGGCACGGACATCCGGGAACGACCATTCGCACCCAACGAAGAGAAGGAGCCGAATAAATTCGGCTCCTTCAAATAACCAACAAAAAAGACAAAACCTACCGTCTCCGGCCGACGACGGGACCGAATTTTCCTTTCACCGACCGACTGCCGGAAACGACTTAGAAAAACAGACCCATGATCAACTACACCACTGCCGCTGAAGCTGCGAAGCTCATCAAATCCAACGACAGCGTTTATATTCAGGGAAGCGTTTCGATCCCGGAAGTGCTCGTGAAAGCGATGGCCGACCGGGGACACGAACTTCGGGGAGTGAAGGTCTATTCAGCCTTCGCCATCGGACGGGAGGAAGCGCCCTACTGCAAGCCCGAATACAAAGACAGTTTCCTCGTATATAGCCTCTTCGTGTCGAACTCCGTGCGCAACTGGATCGCTCAGGGGTACGGACAGGCCATCCCGGCTTTTCTGGGCGAGATCCCGGGGCTTTTCCGCAAGGGGATCATCCCGATCGACGTAGCGCTGCTGAACTGTTCGCGCCCCAATGCGGACGGCTATTGCAGCTTCGGCACCTCGGCCGACCTCGCGGTTTCGGCCGCCGAATGTGCGAAGGTCGTTATCGCCCAGATCAACCCCCACGTGCCGTTCTCCTACGGCGATGCGCTGATCCACGTCTCGAAACTCACGGCCGCCGTCGAAGTCGATGAACCTCTGGTGGAGCTTCCGACCGCCCAGCCCAGCGAAATCGACCGCAAGATCGGCGGCTACATCGCCGAGTTGATTCCCGACGGTGCGACCCTCCAGATCGGCGTGGGCGGCATTCCCAACGCGGTACTCGCAGCCCTGGGCGATCATAAACACCTGGGACTCCACACCGAAGCACTCACCGACGGAGTAGTACCCCTGATTCGGAGCGGTGTGATCGACAACTCGCAGAAAAAAGTGCTTCCGGGCAAAAACCTCGCGTCGCTGGCTCTCGGCTCGAAACGGCTCTACGAATACATGGACTACAACGAAGACCTGATCATGAAGGACGTGGCATGGACGAACGACCCGTTCCGCATCCGCGAGAATCCGAAGGTCATGGCCATCAATTCGGCGCTGGAGGTCGATCTGACGGGCCAGATCTGCGCCGACTCGATCGGCACGATGATCTACTCGAGCGTGGGCGGACAACACGACTTCATGTACGGCGGCGCGCTCTCCGAAGGCGGCAAAACCTTCATCGCGCTCCCCTCGACCACCTCGAAGGGACAATCCAAGATCAAAGCCCTGCTGACGCCCGGCGCCGGCGTGGTGACCACCCGTTTCCAGACACAATACGTCGTCACGGAGTACGGTGCGGCCTACCTGCTGGGTAAAGGACTCGCCGAGCGTGCCCGCGCCCTGATCGACATTGCGCATCCCTCGGCCCGCGAGGAGTTGGAAAAAGCCGCCTGCGAACGCTTCGGCTATTCGTTCCTGCGGCTCAAATAGATTCCTCGATTCCATGTGCAGGAATCGTTCGCGGGCACCTGTCCGCTCCGCGCAGAGATGATTTTCACGCAAGATCCATATATTATAAAGTATATCAAAAAGGACTCCTGCCGAAACCGGAATAACCGTGTATGCGGAATAACTAAAGACCGTCCCGCCTCCTTTTTCAGAGGATGGGACGGTCTTTTTTCCACACAAAATCCCCCTCTCGACCGATCTATCGGGGGGGGGTAAAATTTTATTGATTTTCGATAAATTTTTCTTGTTTTTCACAAATATACTTTCTATCTTTATCGCAACAAACGATAAGAACGGACGCAGTGCCTGCAAGCGTTTCCAAAAGTCGAGGAATTACATAACGCCGGCACAGGAAACACCCCGCAGAACCCTTCGGTTTCGACCGGCAGGAACACTTCACGGATCAACAGGAAATACGCCGAAACAAAAACAGCGAACAAAATCAACGACCATAAAAAACGGGATCACTCCCTCTCGATATGATTGTACTCGAAAACATCAACAAGACCTACCACAACGGCGCTCCGCTGCATGTACTCAAGGGTATCGACCTCGAAATCGAAAAGGGCGAGCTGGTTTCGATCATGGGGGCCTCGGGATCGGGCAAATCGACCCTGCTGAACATCCTCGGGATCCTGGACGACTACGACACGGGCGAATATTTCCTGAACGGGCGCCTGATCAAACACCTGAGCGAGACGCAGGCCGCCGCTGCCCGCAACAACATGATCGGCTATATTTTCCAGTCGTTCAACCTGATAAACTACAAGAACGCGGTCGAAAACGTCGCCCTTCCCCTCTACTACCAGGGCGTTTCACGCCGCAAGCGCAATGCCGAAGCCCTCGAATACCTCGACCGGCTGGGACTCCGCGACTGGGCCAACCACATGCCCAACGAGATGTCGGGCGGCCAGAAGCAGCGCGTGGCCATCGCCCGGGCATTGATCAACAAGCCCCAGATCATTCTCGCCGACGAACCTACGGGCGCCCTGGACAGCAAAACCTCGCAGGAGGTAATGGACCTGCTGCGGCAGGTAAACGGGACGGGCATGACCATCATCTGCGTAACCCATGAACAATCGATCGCCGACCAGACGGACAAGATCATCCACCTGAAGGACGGCGTGATCGGTTCGATACAAAACCTCCGGCCATGAGAGAGTTGCTGTTGGAAATCTGGGCGTCGATCCGCCGCAACAAGCTGCGCACGTTCCTCACGGGCTTCTCGGTCGCATGGGGCATCTTCATGCTGGTCATCCTGCTCGGCTCGGGCAACGGACTGAAAAACGGCACGCTCTCCAATTTCGGGTCGATGGCCGTCAATTCGGTCATCATCAACGGCGGCTGGACCTCGCAACCCTACAAAGGCTACGACAAGTGGCGGCGCATCAACATCACCAACCGCGACCTGGAGATCCTGCGCACCGAATTTCCCGAAGTAGATAAGGTTTCCGCCCGCGTACAGGGACCAGGACAATACAACCTCTCCCACGGACGCGACTTTCTGAACAATGCGGCCGTAGTCGGCAGCGACCCGGAATACCGCGAAATCATGAATGTCAGGGTGCTCGACGGACGCTTCCTGAACGATACCGACCTTCGGGAGCGGCGCAAGGTGATCGTCGTGGATAAAAACGTGCGGGATGTCCTGTTTCACGGTCAAAGTCCCGTCGGACAGCACCTCCTGGTCAACGGAACATCGTACAGCATCATCGGTGTTTTCGAGATGGACCAGTTCGGCTCCTACACATTCACCTTCATCCCGCTGACGACCGCCCAACTACTCTTCAACCACAGCGATCCGAGCGTAGGACAGACCTATCTTTCGGTGAAAGACATCGACACCGATCAGAAAATGGCCGAATTCGAACAGCGGCTCCGCAATCGTCTGGCCGCCGAACACACCTTCGCGCCCGACGACGAAAGCGCCGTCTGGATCTACAACCGCATGGAAGGTTACAAGAACATGATGCTCGTCTTCGGCGGCATCAACCTCTTCATCTGGATCATCGGTCTGGGAACGCTGCTCGCAGGCATCGTGGGCGTGAGCAACATCATGCTGGTAACGGTGCAGGAGCGCACCTTCGAATTCGGCATTCGCAAGGCTCTCGGAGCCAAACCCTCGTCGATCATCCGGCTGATCCTGACCGAATCGGTGATGATTACCGCCGCATTCGGCTATATCGGGATGGTGCTCGGCGTATTCGCCATGGAAGGAGTGAACAAGCTCATGACACAAACTCCGCCCGGTGAGGAGAACACGTTCAACATCTTCGTCAATCCGACGTTGAACCTCTCGGTAGCGGTAAGCGCGACGATCGTTCTGGTGCTGGCCGGACTTATCGCAGGTTACATCCCCTCCCGCCGGGCCGCCCGACTGAAGACCGTCGATGCCCTGCGGCACAATAAATAACTGCGCGACAACGAATCCCACAACGACCGGGGAACAGATAAGGAAGCACCCCGGAGTCCGAAGGACGACAAAAGTCCCCTCCCGAGGAGGGGATTGAGGGGTGGGTAAGAATTGAATACGCGGCCAAGCCGCGAAACTACGACAGACCGAAAAGAGAACAGCAACAACGAGCCCGGGACACCCGGAAGAAAGAAAAGGAACCAAACTATGACAGGATTTTTCGATACGGATCGCTGGAACGAAATCTGGCAGACGATCTCCCGCAACCGCAGGCGCAGCATCATGACGGCGCTGGGTGTCTTCTGGGGTATCTTCATGCTGATCGTCCTGCTGGGTGCCGGCACGGGGCTGGGCCGCATGTTCCGCGCCCAACTGGGCGGTACGGCCACCAACGCCATTTTCATCATGTCCGACCGCACCTCCGTCCCATACGAAGGTATGCCTACGGGCCGCAGCTGGGAACTGGACTGGGACGACCTGGAAGCGCTCCGGAAACTGCCCCGCATCGAATACATCTCGGCCATTTGCTGGGGCAACCAACGCAACATGAGCCACCAAGACCACAAAGGCGAATTCGGACTGATGGGCTACTCGCCCGACATGCAGCAGATCGCCCCCCAACAGATTCTCATGGGGCGCTACCTGAACGAAGTCGATGAACTGCGCCAGCGCAAAGTCTGCGTAATCGGACTTCAGGTCTGGCGCGACCTCTTCCCCGGCGGAGAAGATCCTACGGGCAAAACGATCCAGATCGGCAGCTCCTACTTCACGGTCGTCGGCGTTACCAAACCCCTGGGAGGCATGATGGCCTTCAGCGACCCGGAGCGAACCGTCGTCATCCCGGCACTGCTCGTACAGCAAATGTACGGACTGGGACGGACGATCGACATGCTGGCACTCACCGGATATGCGGACGAACCGACCCAAGAGGTGATCCAGGAGTGCCGGCAAAGCATCGCCGCACGACACCTGATCGCTCCCGACGACAAGAAGGCGATCTATTTTCAGGACACCTCCGAGATGTTCGGAAAGATCACGGGGCTCTTCCGAGGCATCTCCCTGCTTACGTGGATCGTAGGTCTGGGCACGCTGCTCGCGGGCATCGTGGGCATCAGCAACATCATGCTGGTACTGGTACGCGAACGCACGCAGGAGATCGGCATCCGCCGCGCCATCGGCGCTTCGCCCCTGACGATCCTTTCGCAAATCCTCTCCGAGAGCTTCATCCTCACTTTTATCGCGGGCATCTTCGGTTTCGGTGCGGGCGTAGGCGTTCTCTCCATCGCCGACAGTTTCTACGCGCGGGCCGCCCAGATGGACCAACACCTGCCCGATATTTCATGGCAGATCTCCTTCGGTATGGGAATGCTCGCGCTGGGGATCCTCGTCCTGGGCAGCCTGCTGGCAGGCATCATCCCTGCGACCCGGGCACTGCGGATCAAAGCCGTAGACGCGATCCGCGAAGAATAAACCCCGAAACTCGCAACAAACGCAAAAAACCGACATAATATGAAAAAGTTTCTGAAGATTTTCCTGGGCATCCTGTTCCTCGCGCTGCTCGTCGGCACGTTCGTCTTCCTCTGGAACAAAACCCGCCCCGTGAAGGTGGTTTACACCCTCGCAACCCCCGTGCATGACACGATCCGTCAGTACGTCATCGCCTCGGGCAAGGTCGAACCCCGCGACGAGGTGCTCATCAAGCCCCAGATCTCGGGTATCATTTCCGAGGTGCTCTGCAAGGCCGGCGACCGTGTAAAACAGGGCGACGTCATCGCTACGGTGAAGGTCATTCCCGAAATGGGAACCCTCAATGCCGCCGAATCCCGCGTGACGGTGGCCCGGCTCTCGCTCGACCAGACCCGCAAGGAGTTCGAACGCACCGAAGCCCTCTATGCCAAAGGCGTGGTATCGCAGGAGGAGTTCGAGAAGGGGCAGACCACCCTGCGCCAGGCCGAAGAGGAGTTCCAGAATGCCGAAGACAACCTGGAAATCGTCAAAACCGGTATTACCAACCGATACAAAGATTTAAGCAACACCCAGATACGCTCCACCATCACGGGTATGATCCTCGACGTACCGATCAAGGTCGGCAACTCGGTGATCCAGGCCAATACCTTCAACGACGGCACCACGATCGCCACGGTCGCCGACATGGGCGACATGCTCTTCCGGGGCAATGTCGATGAAACCGACATCGGCCGCCTGCACGCCGGCATGCCCGTCGTGCTGACCATCGGTGCCATGCAGGGTACCGTCCTCCAAGCCACGCTGGAGTACATTTCGCCCAAAGCCGCCGATGTGAACGGAATCATCATGTTCGAGGTGAAGGCCGCCGCCAAGATCCCGGAATCGGTCTTCGTCCGTGCAGGTTACAGCGCCAATGCCAGCATCGTGACCGACAGCCGCGAAGGTGTTCTCACACTGCCCGAAAGCACCATCCAGTTCGAAGAGGGCAAGCCCTGCGTCTATATCCTCACCAGTCCTGAGGAGAGCCCCGAACAAACCTTCGAGAAACGGGACGTAACGCTCGGTCTGTCGGACGGCGTGAACATCGAAATCGTATCCGGCGTCACCGAAACGGACAAAGTCCGCAACCTCCAACAACAGTCCATCTAAATCCCTGCCACCATGAAATTCGGAACTCTTTTCATCGCACTGCTGCTCGCGGGCAGCACGGCGCAGGCCCAAATTCCGACTCCGACACCCGAAGCAGGCCCTTGGAGCCTGGACGACTGCATCCGATACGCCCACGAACATAACATACAGATCCAGCAACAGGCGCTGCAAGTCGAACAGCGCTCCGTCGAACTCAACACCTCGCGCCACAGCCGCCTGCCCGACCTCGGTGCCAACCTCGGTACGAACTTCAGCTTCGGACGAAGCCTCATCAGCAACAACACCTACGCCGACAACAACCAGGTGTCGGGTTCGCTCGGCGTTTCGGCCTCGCTGCCGCTCTTCATGGGCGGACGCATCAACCACGAAATCGCAGCAGGCAAGCTGAGCCTGAAAGCCGCTGTCCAGGACCTGGACCGGATCCGTGAAGACGTATCGGTCAATATTATGTCGTATTACCTCGACGTGCTGGTCGCAAAGGAGTTGGTTAATGTTGCAGAGCAAGCGCTCGCCTTGAGCACACAACAGGTGGAACGCAGCCGGGAGCAGGTACGAACGGGCAAAGTCGCCGAGTCGGTGCTTTACGAAAACGAAGCCCTGCTGGCGGCCGACGAATACAAACTAACCCAAAGCCGCAACGACCTCTCACTCTCCCTGCTGGCCCTGAGCCAGGCCCTGAACCGGACGAGTGCCGAAGGATTCGACATAGTCGCCCCGACTTTCGACAGCCTCACCGTGGAGTCGATGCGTCACCTGCGTAACCCGGCCGAAGTGCTCTCCTACGCCCTGGACAACCGTCCCCGCATACAGGCCGAGCGCTTCCGCCTCGAGCAGGCTCTCCGGGCGGTGCGGATGTCCCGTGCGGCTTACTACCCCCAGATCACGCTGACAGGAGGATACGGCACCAACGTCTATCACTCGTTCGCTACGGGTGCGGTAAATCCCGCTTTCGGACGCCAGTTCCGCAACAACAGCACCGAATACGTAGGGGTGGCGATCAACATCCCCATCTTCAACCGCATGGCGACCCGCAACAGCGTGCGAACGGCCAAACTGGGCGTACGGAGCCAGCAGCTCGTCCTGACCGAAGCCGAGCAGACCCTGCAAAAAGAGATCGAAACGGCCTACTACCAGGCCGATGCCGCCCTGTTGAAATACCGTTCGGCGGAAAAAGCGCTCAATTCCGCACAGGTCGCCTTCAGGTACGAAGCCGAGAAATACGCTGCGGGCCGCTCGACGACCTTCGACTACAACGACGCCAAGACCCGCATGCAGAAGGCCGAATCCGACCAGATCCAGGCCAAATACGAATTCATATTCCGCACCAAGATCCTCGATTTCTACGCGGGTTTCCCCCTGACGCTTTAAGCGCGGTAAACGAAACCCGAAGACTCCGACCGCAAGCAGTACAAGAGAGAAGCTCCCGGAAACGATTTGCGTTTCCGGGAGCTTCTCTTGTCGATGTAGATTCTCTCTCTGCCGATGTTTCCGGGCAACTCTTCTCCTGTCCCAAGCGGAAAAGAGAGGCAATCCGGCGGATTCGTTCCGCAGCCTTACTCCGCGATCGAAAGATCGGCGAAGGAGAAAACTTCGGTCGAAACCTCGCCCAGCGGACCGCTCTTGGCATTGACCCCCACCTGTACTTTGACGAAGTCGATGTACTTCAGTTCGACAGGCGTTCCGTCGGGCTGCATGGCATTGGCGATTCGGAATCCGTTGCTCTGTCCCTTTCCGTCCACTGCATCGCCGCCCGCAAGACAGTCGCTTCCGTAATTGTCGGCATAACCCCACTCGTAAGGACGGTTGATCCAAAACCCTCTGTCATCGACCATATTCCGGGATTCGAGCAGCGTACCGCGCAACGTATAAGTATCGGCGGCCCAAGCCGGATAATAGAAATCCTGGTCGTGAAACTCACCCCTGTATTCGACCGTGCCACTGCGACCTTCCGAATCGGTCCACTGCACGTCCATCCCCTTTCCGGCAGGGCGGTAATAAGTCACGGCATAACCGGAAACAGTCCCTTCCTTACCCGTTTCGCTGCCCCGCAACTCGTACCACTCGTCATCGGGCTCGCCGTTGCCGTTCACGTCCTGCATGACCCACACCACGCCCGGCTCCGAGCTGGTGTCGAACGCATTCCCCTCAATGGAAAAATCATAGCCGCTTTCCATTCGGGCGATACTGTGGTCGAACCCGACGATCAGATAACCGCCGAATCCCCCGAGCGAAACATAACTCCGCGCCTCCAGCCTCCCGGCTGCATAAGCCACGGCATCTTCATGGGTACGCTCATTGCCCGTATATCCGGCTTCGGTCTTTTCGCCGACCAACTGCCCGGGAGCGGGCAGAAATTCGTAAACCGCATGCTGGAAACGACTGCTCGCCGCACTCACCGGGCGTCGGCGCTGCTCCTCGTCCGCAAAGGCGTGGACGACGATCTCGGCAGACAGCGTAGCAACCCCTCGGACGATGTTTCGCGTAAGACGCTCGGAAGCATCGCCGCCTTCGGTCACATCGACCCGAACGGTATAGTCGCCCGGTCCGTCGGGCGTAAACTTAAACACGGCACCCGTTTCGGCTGCAACCGGTTCCCCATCGACCGACCAGGCGAACTGCGGATCGGCGACATAAGCCAGCGACGGCGCAAGATAGACCGCACGGCCGACGAACGTGCTCCGATCGGTCGTCTTACAATAATGAGAGAGCTTTTCGAAGCGGACCTCCGAAGGCATCTTCTCCACGACCTCCACGACAAATTCCTTGAAGGAGGTTCCGTCGTCGTTCGATGCCTCGATACGGATCGGGTAGCTCCCCACCGCCTCTTCCCGGAAGGTATAGCTCATCTGCGTAGAAACGACCTCGCCGGCACAAAGCCACCGGCAGCGGAAGTCCTCCTGGTCCGAATGCTGAATATCGGGAGTGAAGGTATATTCGACACCCGGCAGAACCTTGAGCCCCTCGGTAGGCAGTGCGAGCGAAATGACGGGCGGAGTAAGCTCCAACACATCCACCCGCAGCTCCGCTTCGGCTTTTCCGGCAGCCGTTTCGACACGGAAAGTGATATACACTTCCCCCAGTTCGGTAAAGACGGCCGTATAGGTCGGTTCGGAACCTGCCAGCTTGCCATCGACGATCCATGAGTAGGTAGCTCCCTCGGCATACTCCACCGTCGGAGCGATGGTCAGTTCCCGGCCCATCTTGACGGTATAAACCCCCGACTCGCTGTCGAGCGTAATGACGGGAGCATGATCCCGGTCGTCCAAAATCACTTCGTCCTTGTTGCAGGCGGTCGTCAACAGCGCCGCCAACACCGCCCAAAACGGGAAATATCTTTTCGAAAAAATCCACATAGCACGTTGCATATATTCGCGTTTACAGCACGCGGCAGAGCGGAAACCCGCCCTGCCGACGTACACAAAAACGATTTATCTTCAAAAGTCGTCGCCTCCGCCCGGTGCAGTCCGTCACGGACTTTTCCGCAGATCGGAAACGATCGCCGAAATCGGTCCGGAAACTTTCCGGAAAAACATTACAGCTCGATCGTAATGTCATCCAGAGCATAATAGGCCGGCATCGAGAAGCCATAACCGTTATCGGGGCCGCCCGTCATATTGAAACGCACCTTCGCCACCTTGCCCAGCGAAGAGAGGTCCCATTTGGTCCACTCCTTAATCAGCTTGTCCTTCGATGCGAAAGTCATCGTCACGGTGCCGGTCTCCTTACCTGCGGCATCGTAGCCCGTAGCATGAATCAGTACATCCTGGCCCTCCTCAAGCGCAGGTGCGAGGGCATTGCCCTTGGCTGCCACACTCAGGAAATAACAGGTCGAATTGATATAGCAGCTCTGGATCGTACGCGCCACACCGTCGGCGAAAGCGAAAATAGGACGGCTGTCGCCATAGTCGGGGTGCGCCTCGTCGTAGTTGCCGTAACCGATAAGGAAATTATCCGATCCGTCGTGGCCGCCGCCCGTAGTAGCATCCTCGTTCCGGGCATTGTACAGGTAAAGGTCAAGCTCGTAGGAGTTGAACTTCTCGATATCCTTGGAGTTGTAGGACGATACCATAAACGGGTATCCCCAACCTTCGGGACAGGGCGAAGTCAGCTGCGTGGTCTGATCGGTCCAGGTGTACGCCTTATCTTCGTAAACTACGGACATCGCCTTACCGCCGTTATAGTTCGCCACCACCAGCGGCGACCAGTCGTCGCCCTCGAAAGTGATCGTATAGGTCTGGGGTCCTTCGTCCGGCCCGTCGTCGTCCTTCGAACATCCGACGAAAGTTACCGCAGCCGCAGCCAGCAAAGCCAAAAATACTCTTTTTTTCATAATCTTTTATTATTTAATAAATTGTATGTTTCCTCCTGTACGAAAGATCGCCACAAAGCATACGCTTCGGGGACTCATGGCAGCACCGGGTCCGGAAAAATCGACTGAATGGGGAAATCGAGCAAACAGAGCAACCGACATTCGTGATTCCATCCCGTGACCCGCAGGTGTAAAATCTTCGTGCAAAGGCAGGTCTTCTGACTCATCCCGTCCGTCGCGCCTTCCCGGCTTCATGGCCAGTGGCAAAAGAGAGCGATCGAACTATTCCCCGAAAGGAAACAGGACTTACAGCAGCGAGCACTGTTCCGGATTCGCACCGGATTCCCTATTACTCCGCACGCTTCGAAAAAACATACGGATACCTTTTGCGGGTGCAAATATACGAATAATATTTAATTCGAAAACTCAAAAAAACACGACGACCTCTTGACTTCGCCTTTTCGTCAGCGTATATTTGCAGACGCGCCCTTCCCGTTTCCCGAAACGGGCGCCCATCCTTTCTCTATTTTTTCGATTTCCGCCTGCCGCCGGACTCTTCCGGACGGCAACGACACTGTTTCATCCGACAAAAAAACACACGACATGCCCCGAGGACGCAACAAAGCCCTGATCGCCCGACGCGACGAAATGCTCTGCCACCGCTATCACTACTGGACCGAAACGCAGCGTATGCGCTTCGACGACACCCTGAAAATCCTCTCCGAAGAGGAGTTCTTTCTCTCCGAGGAGCGCATCCTGACCATCCTCCGCGCCAACGGCGACACGCTCCGCGAACTCGCCGGCCGGCCCGCTCCGAAAATGCGGAGAGAGCGCTTCCCGACAAGGCGCCATACGCCCTCTCCCCGGAAATGATCCGACGGATACGCCCGTCCCTGGCAATAAGGATATTCGGCCCGTCCATCCCTGCGATCCGGCAAAAAGAGGCATCCGCACATCTCCATTCGGAAAAAACAGCTATTTTTGCAGCCGGAACAATCCCGGAACGAAACAAAATGGACTGGTTTACGGATCTTTTTACCCAACATTCGGCCATTCAAGCCGTCGTCGTGCTCTCGCTGATCTCGGTGTTCGGCATGATGCTGGGCAAAGTGCGTTTTTTCGGAATTTCGCTCGGCGTGACGTTCGTTTTCTTCATCGGCATCGCAGCGGGCCATTTCGGACTCTCGGTCGATCCTTCGATGCTGGCTTTCGCCGAAAGTTTCGGGCTCGTACTCTTCGTCTATGCATTGGGATTGCAGGTCGGCCCCGGTTTCTTCAGTTCGCTCCGTTCGGGCGGCATCCGGCTGGTTTCGCTCGCCACGCTCATCGTCCTGACAGGTTCGGCACTGGCCGTAGGGCTCGGCTATGCGACCCGTGTTCCCATGAGCGACATGGCAGGCATCCTGTGCGGCGCCACGACCAACACCCCGGCGCTCGGTGCGGCACAACAGATGCTCTCGCAGATGCAGTTGGACAGCAACAACGCCACGCTGGGCTGTGCATTGACCTACCCGCTGGGTGTCGTAGGCGTGATTCTGGGCATCATCGCCGTACGCAAACTCTTCGCCCGGCCCTCGGACATTCCGCAACCGGACGCCGAACATAAAAAGAATATCTTCATCGTCGAATTCAAGATTTCCAACCCCGGCGTCGTCGGTAAAAGCATCCGCGACGTCGCGGCATACAGCCACCACCATTTCGTCATCTCCCGCCTTTGGCGTGCCGGGCAGGTTTCGATTCCGACTTCGGACTCGACCCTCGAATCGGGTGATCTGGTACTGGTAATCACCTCGCCGGACGACGTGCAGGCACTGGAACTCCTCTTCGGCGAGCGGGTACAGAAAGACTGGAATACGCACGACATCGACTGGAACGCATTGGACAGCCAGCTCATCTCCCGGTCGATCATCGTCACCCGCCCCGAAATCAACGGCCGCAAACTCAGCTCGCTGCGTCTGCGAAACCTGTACGGCATCAACATCAGCCGGGTGCATCGTTCGGGCGTACAACTGCTCGCCACGCCCGATCTCACGCTGCAACTGGGCGACAGCCTGACGGTAGTGGGTGAAGCGCAGGCGATCGAAGGCGTCGAAAAAATCCTCGGCAATGCCGTCAAACAGCTCGACGAACCCAACCTGATTCCGGTTTTCATCGGTTTGCTCCTGGGCCTGCTGCTGGGAAGCATCCCTTTCGCGGTACCGGGTATCAGTCTCCCTGTCAAACTGGGACTCGCAGGCGGCCCGATCATCCTCGGCATCCTGATCGGGACCTTCGGCCCCCGCATCCACATCGTCACCTACACCACGTTGAGCGCCAACCTGATGCTCCGGGCATTGGGACTGTCGCTCTATCTGGCCTGCCTGGGGCTCGAAGCGGGCGCCCATTTCGTCGAAACGATCATGCGCCCCGAAGGAATGCTCTGGATCGGACTGGGATTCCTCCTCACGTTCGTCCCCATCGTTATCGTAGCCGCCCTGTCGCTGCGGTTCTTCAAACTCGATTTCGGACAGGTAGCCGGCATCATGTGCGGCAGCATGGCCAACCCGATGGCGCTGAACTATGCCAACGACTCGATCCCCGGCGATCATCCGGCCGTGGCGTACGCGACGGTCTATCCCGTATGCATGTTCCTGCGGGTCATCATCATTCAGATTCTGATCATGTGCTTTATTTAGCGGTCGCCGGACGGCAGACCGCCCTGCGTTCCGAAGAGGCGCAGCGAACGGAACCGGGGACTCAACGCCCGACATCCGGCAACTCCGCCACGCGGCGGATCTCGCCTTCGAAATTGGGGGTAAAGATCCCGCCGCCCACTCCTTCGGCGATCTCGCGCAGTGTCCAGAAGCGACCTCCGTCCAACTCGCCGCTCGGTACGACAGGCCCATCGTACACCGTCTTATAGACATAGACCAACTCCCGTTCGCGTTCCGACTCGAACAGGTAGGTCAGCACGTGCTGCGGTTCGAAATCCGTCACGCCGACCTCCTCGCGCACCTCGCGCCGCAGAGCAGCGAGAGGCTCTTCCCCCCAATCCACATGGCCGCCTACGGCCGTATCCCACCGTCCGGGCTGGATATCCTTCCACGCCGGACGTTTTTGCAGGTAAAGCTCCCCGCAGGAGTTGAACAGATGAAGGTGCACCACCGGATGCAACAGCATCGACCCGCCGTGGCACTCGCCCCGCGTGGCCCGGCCGACGACACGTCCGGCGGCATCGACCACCGGAAACAGCTCTTCCCGATTATCCGCGCATTTCATCTTCCGACAATATTCTATGAGTTTTATTCCGACCGTAAAGACTGCAATAGACGGAGAACATGACGAAGCCCAGCAGGGCCATCGCCGCACCGGGCAGGGCGGCATATTGAGGCCCCAGGCCGAAACTGATCGGCAGACCGCCGAAGTAGGCGCCCAAAGCGTTGCCGAGGTTGAACGCGATCTGGATCGACGCGGCGCCGAGCATCTCCCCGCCCGGCGCATTCTCCAGAATAAGCAGTTGCTGGGGCGATGAAACCCCGAAGAGCGAAGCCGTCGTCAGGAACATCAGCGGAATCACGAGCCAGTCGATCCGAGCCGCGAAGAAGATCCCTACGAGCAACAGACAGATCATCCCCTGAATAAAGCGGGCGACCCGTTCGGGAGAGAAGCGGTCCGACAAATGCCCGCCCGCGAGATTACCCACCAGCATTCCCAGCCCCGCGACCATCATCACGGCTGTCATCGCCTGCCCGGAGATGCCCGCCACACGCGTCATGGTCGGAGTCACGTAGCTGTACCAGCAGAAAACTCCTCCATTGGCCAGCAGCGTAGCCAGCAGGATTAGCCAAGGAGCCCGCGAACCGAGGAACCGGAATTGCCCCTTCAATCCCGTATCGGGCAGCGCCGGCAGGGCAGGCACCCAGCGGGCGATCAGCAGCAGAGCCATAATTCCCCACAGCCCGACCATCCCGAAAGCCAGCCGCCACGAAAGATAGCTGCCCAAATAGGTACCCAACGGCACACAGAACAGGTTGGCGACAGTCATCCCGAGGATCATGATCGACACGGCCTGGGTTTTGTGTCCCGGATCGGCCACCCGCTCCGCAACGATCGAACCTACGCCGAAGAAAGCCCCGTGAGGCAGGCCCGACACGAACCGCATCGCCAAAAGCACCCAAAAGTCGGGCGCCAGCGAAGCGCAGACGTTACCCAGGACAATAAGAGCGGCAAGAGCGAGCAGAATCCCCTTCAACGCCCGCTTACGTGCAATGAGCACCGTCGCGGGAGCCCCGACGCAAACCCCGACGGCATAGGCCGAAATCAGATCCCCGGCCCGGGGGATGGAAACGCCCAAATCCCTCGCCACATCGGGCAGAATCCCCATCATGACGAACTCGGCCATGCCGAGAGCCAACGTGCCGAAAGCCAGGGCGATCAAACTCTTTTTCATAAATCGACTCTTTTTACCGACGGCTCCGCACTCCAGGTACGGAACCTTTTTCGCAACTTTCGCATCCTTCGGACCGCTCCGCAGCTCGACAATACGGCGCGTCCGAAGCACGGTCTTTTGATTCGGAGAACAAAAATAGCGCATATCTTCCCCTCTTCCGCCTAAAACGAAAGAATTTCTCACCGACCCGACAAACCGGCCCTCCCGGATTCTCCCTGACGGGATGAATCCGGGAGGGCCGATTATATCCTATCCGAAAGCCCAAAGAGAGCCGTATGACTGAGATCAATACCCCAGCCAGTGAAGCCACTCGAGCGCTTCGGGCGTCAGCTTGTCATCGCGGTCCACCCAGGTTCCGGACTCGATGAGCAACGTTTTATACTCCTCGATACGGCGCGTGATCGGAAAATCGGGTCGCGGCAGCGCACTCTTCTCCGCACGCTCCGAAGGGCGAATCGTCCGGTCGAAAACCTCCCGAAGCACCGGGCGCCGGTGTCCCTCCCACTTGAAATCTTCGAGAAAAAGAGCATGCGTCTCCGGAATCTTATCCATCGGGAAGATCGAAAAGACCGGCTGATTACGGTAGGTAATGCCTTCGACCGTATTGTTGTCGATATAGTAGGTAGCCGCACCGCTTTGGATAGAAACCAGCCCCACCGGTTCGGGCGAATCGTCCTCCTGCATATAATAGATGGTCTGCACGTTACCGTCCACGTCGTTGCGATAGATCTTGTTATCGCGGAAATAGGCAGTAATCAGCTTGCCCGTCACCTGGTTGTAAGTCATAGTGTCGATCTCGCTCGACATGACCGGACGGCCGACGAATTCCGCTTTCTGGAGTTTGGAGTTTTCGGTATAGATCTTCATCACGTCCGAAGTGATCTGGTTATCCTGATTCCAGAGCACAGGATCGATATAGAGCAGGATCATCGAGTCCGTGGAAACGGCCACCAGAGAATCGCAGACCGCCTGGAAGTCATTGCGGAAGATCTTTACCCGGCGATACCCCTTGACCAACCGGTAGAGGGAATCTCCAGCAGGTGCAGCGATCGAATCCCCCCGCAAAGAGTCCGCTGCCGCAACCCCGGCCTTGAGCGAATCGAGCTGCATGGAATCGCGTCCCAGCGAATCCGCAGCAAGAGAGTCCCGGAACAAAGAATCCAACGCGGCAAAAGCCCTAGCCTCCCGCAGGGAGTCGGCGACCAGCGAATCGAGAGCCGACGCCGGAAGCTTGCCTTTCAGGATCGCCTTCCCGGTTTTGGCACGCCGCTTGGCCCAGATTTTCTCCATACGTTCGGCACGGCGCTCCAGGTTCTTTCTGCGCAATGCCTCCTCCTTCTGTTTCGCAGCGTCGAGCTTGGCAGTAGCCCGAGCCTGACGTGCTTTGGCGATCTGCGCCAGCTTCTCCTTGCGGGCCGCTGCCGCCTGCGCCTTTTTCACGGACGCTATGCTGTCGGCCTGTGCCCGCAATTGAGCTTTCAAGCTGTCGGCCTGGGCTTTCCGCTCCCGCTTGGAAAGAATATGCACGGAAGAATCCGCAGGAAGCGATTTTGGACCGGCCTGCGCAAGGCTGTCGGAAAAAAGCGTATCCACCGCAGAAACGGCGGCCACGGAATCGGCAGGGGTCATTCCGCCCCCCACCCGATCAAGGCTGTCGGAAAGAAGCGTATCTATTGCTGGGGCGGCATCCAGAGAATCGCCCCCCGTTCCTCCTTTTTCAACCGGAACAGCCGCTATAGGTTCTGCAACGGAACCAGAACCGGCATCCGCAGTTTCGGACGAGGTTTCGACGGCTCCGGCCGCAGCCTGCGGAGCAGCGGCATCCGCCTGCGATCCATCCTGCGAGGCTTTTGGACCCGCAGCACTCGGTTTCGCAGCCAGTGAATCCACAGACGGTCCCCCCTTAGAGCCGGCCAGAGAATCTGCCGCCTTTGCCTTCACCTTCGCCAACGAATCGGCACGTGCCTGCTCGCTCTTCGAGATCGTATAAAGAAACATCGAATCGGCACACATATAGAGCGAATCGCTCTGACTCGTATCGTAGCTGACCACCGAAGGTCGCTGCGTGAGCAGAGCATTGCCCGGCTCCTTCCAATATTCGCCGTAATCGCCGAAAGCGAGCACTTTGTGCTCGGCGTCGTCGATCTGGATATTCCGGAACAAAAGAGCATGCCCGGACTCCCGGTAATAGTCGAGGCTGTCGCTCCACAGCTCCTGCTTTTCGGTCATCACATACCCGTTGCGAGTCAGCACGTAAAGCTCGCGCGGCTTTTCGTAACGTCCCCGGTCGGCATAAATGTAATCGCCGCCTTCGTTCCAGATGTTGGTTCGCTCGAAGAAATGAGCCTGGTCGGTATCCGTATCGTACACCACCGAATCGCCCTTGAGTTCGTACTTGTCGTTGCGCATCTCGACACGATCCACACAGATAATCTGGTGCGTATCGGCATAATAGTAGCCCCGGTCGGATTCGAGGTGATTCTCGCGGTTGGTCAGCATACCGCCTCCGCTGAAAGTACCAATATTGTCCAGCGTATTGAACCGGAAATCATAAGTATAGAGCGTCGCATCCCCATCGACGACCTTCACCAGCGGAGCATAGACCCGCGCCTCGTTGATCTCACCGTTGTAGTCGGCCCGGTCGCCGTAAATGTATGTCTCTTTTTTATTGATCAGTACGTTGCCGAAGCACTCGATGCGCTTGTCGTTGTAGCGGATCGCGCTGTCGCAGGTAATGACCGCCCCGTTGTGCTGGGCCGCGAAATGCCCTACGAGCACTGTCGCGGTCGTATCGCCGTAAGGAATGGGATATCCCCGGTCGGCGACGAAATCGACCACCTTGTTCGACTCGGGGTCCTGGGCCGGAGCACCCGGAGCCGACGGGGTCTGAACACCCGCAACGGGAACGGCCAGCGGCCTGTTCCCCGCGAGGATCACACCTCCGGCGACACCTGCGACCAGCAGTGCGCACACTATTTTTCGCAATCCCTTCGGCATCGGACGATCTCTATTTTACCCAGTTCTTATTTTCGAACTCTCCGTCCCGAAATTCGGGATCGATATAAATGTACATGCCCTCGATCTTCTTGTCGAGCCACTCCTTGAACACTTTCTCGCGTTTGGCGTTCAGCGCCAGCTGTTCGACGCGAATATAGTCCTCGTCGAGCGAAACCTTGTGCGGAGGGATCACCTTCACGAGCTTGACGATCTTGCTGAGCTGGTTGCCCATCCAGTCTTCGGTCTGATAGGCGTCGGAAATTTCGCCCTCCTTAAGATTGCGCAGGGCATTGTAGTCGTCGAGGCTCTTGCCACCGGCCCGGCCGAAATCTTCTTTCATGAAGCGTGTTTCGGTATAACTTGCTTCCCACCTTTGAGTAAGTTCCAGCAAATCGTGGTTGGTCACCACGCCGCCGTTCATCTTCGAATTATCGTCGTCGGAAAACTTCCGGGCCGCCTCCTCGAAAGTAATCGAATCCTTACGGATCAGGTTTGCGATACTGTCCAGCATACGGGCCGGAGCCGCCAGCTCCTCGAGCGTATAGGAGGGTCGCAACACGATATGACGCGCATGGTACATACGCCCCTTCTGGTCGATCAACTGAATCAGGTGATAACCGTATTGCGTTTCGACGACCTCGGAAACCTGTCCCGGCTTCAGATCGGCCAATGCGTCCGCAAACTGCCGCACGAACCCGTCCAAAGGCTGGGGGTCCAGTTCGCCGCCACTGATGGCCGAACCGTCCATCGAATACATGCGGGCCATGATGTCGAAACGGGTCTGCCCCTTGATGATGCGCTCGCGCATATCCAGCAACCGCTCCTTGGTGCGCTGCTTGGCCTCCTTGATCGACGCCGGGAAACGGGTGATCTGGGCATAAACGTACTGTTCGGGGATAGTCGGCAGACTGTCCGGATCGGTCTTCTTGTAGTAACGCTCCACCTCGCCGGGAATCACCTTGATTTTCCCTACTACGGAACTCTGCATAGCCTGGGCGTATGCCTGCTCCTCGTAACGCTGACGCAGCATTTCGCGCACGTTGAAGATCGGCATATGCTGTTTGGTTTCGAGCGCGGCGATAGAACCCGCATCGTCGATGAGCGCCTGCAAATGGGCTTCCACCCGCTGTGCGATGCCCGAATAGCTGACATCCACCGAATCGATGAGCGCCTGATTGAACAGCAGCTTCTGCATCAGCAGTTGTTCGAGCGCTTCGTCGTGGGGATCGCGGTCCGAAGTGTAACCCTGCTGGCGGCGCTGTTCCACCAGCTCGCCCGCATATTCGTCCACCTCCGACCAGAGGATCGACGATCCGCCGACGACGGCCACCACGCGGTCCAGCATCACCTGCCGCTTCTGGGCGGCCCCTGCAAAAATCGCCAGCACCAACGCTGCGCAAAACAGAATCTTCTTGCTCATCAGTTCTCTATTTTTTCTTCTTCATGGATCTTCACTCTCCCCTCCTCGACCGCTTTTCGGTAAACCTCCTCGTCGTAGGCCCGAATGATCTCGTTCTGCCGCTGGTTGTAGAGGATGCGGCGCACGATCGCCTCGCTGCGCTCCAGCGGTTCGGGATCGCCCGGACGAAGCACGTCGCTTATTTCGAAATAGTAGCGCGAATGACCGTCGCTCATCTCCTGTACGGCCCGCGAGGAGAGCAGGGCGTCGTAACTCTGGTTGCGCAATGTGGGCAGATAGCCCAGAAACTCGGAGAAGGTCACCCACGAAGAGGAGAAATCGTTCAGTACGAAATTGTTCTTGGTACAGATGTCGGCGAACTCTTGCTGCCGGGATGAGCCGGGCTGCGTCATCAACTTGCGCAGCTTCGGCGCCTGCCGGTTGTTGGCGTCGAAGCGAACGATCCGCCCCTTGACCAGGGTTTGATTGACCTTGAAATCCGACGCGTGTTCACGGTGATAGGCAGCAATCTGATCGGCGGTAACGAGCGTATCGATGCGCTCCTCGATCAGATGCTGGTCGAACTTACGGATCAACAACGCCTGGCGGTACTCCTCGACCAGCGAATCGATGTCCTGCTCGGCATCGGAGAAAAGTTCTTCGGCCTCGTGCAATTTAAGCTGTTTGTGCACCCACTTTTCGACATAACGGTTTACGAAAGCCACGCTGTCCTCGCCGACCACTCCCTTCGGAATCGCAGCCTTAACCTCTCGCGCGTACAATTTTCTACCGGCAGCCTCGGCCAACACGACCCGACCTCCGCCCCAATAGCGGGGCACTTCCTGGCACCCTACCGCAAGTACGAGCAGCAGAACAGCTCCTATTTTGGCACAAAAACTCATAACTACAAGGGACAAAGATAATGAAAGCCGAGAGCCTAACCAAATTTATTTGAGTTAAGCCGAGGCGCATCCTATCGTCTAAAAAAGATACTTTTTACCCGAACCTAACGTACCGTGCATCCCGAATATTACATTACGCCCTAATTTATCGTATCGAAAAAACCGGATGCTCCGGTGCAGATAATCCGGGGAAAACCGGCACAGACAATACTTCTGCATGATACCCGCCGACGATCCCGCTCCTGCGGTACGCCGCAAAATAGCCCCCGACCGTCACAACAGGTTACCGGATCGTATTTTTATCCAACTTTTTCACCCGGGCCAGCAAACGGTAGATCATATAGCCCGATGCGGCGAAAAGCACGAGCGCAACGACGTAAACGATCGTATAAAGTGTATCGCTGCCGATAACCGAACGTATCGTGGCCCCGTCCAGTCCGACCATAATCAACAGGAAAGCCGCGCCGTTGTTCATGGCATGGAGCAGAACGACCGAAAAGATCGAATTGGTCTCGATGTAGATGAAACCCAGGATCAGGCCCATCACGAAAGCATTGACCGCCAGCGCCGGATGTCCGTGCAACACGGCGAAGAACGCCGACGAGAGGAACAAAGCCGCTACGACGCCGTACTTGGCCCGCACCGACTCGAGAATGATGCCCCGACAGAGGAACTCCTCCAACAGAGGAGCCATAACCACCAGCGTAATGATCGCCCAGAAGCCCCGGCCGTAAACTGCGGACGAAGGCATCGGAAGCAGCTCCACCACCGGTTCGATGACGATACCGGCAGCCAGCATCATCACCAGTCCCCAAAGCAGCAGAACCGGATTGAGGCCCCGCGCCGAAAAGCGCAGCGTCTTGCGCGTTCCGTGCCGCAAGCGGCGATAGAACAGCGTGAAAAGAATCATCAGTCCCATCGTCACCAGGTAGGTGAAAGCCGTAAAACGCGCCAGAGCGTCCTGTTGTTCGGGCGTCGGAGCGACGTTGCCGCGCAACAAGTCCCAGTCCGGAAAATCGAACCCGGCGAGACGGGCGGCAAGCAGTCCGACGAATTGCAGCAAATACCAGATTCCTACCAGAGCCAACAGGTCGATAAGGGTCGGAAATCGATATTTATGAGCCGGTTGCGGCGTTTGTCCCCGATCGGATGTTCCGGGAGTATCCCCAACAGGAGCTTGCGGACGGACATCGGACGGAGTCGTGGAATCGGTATGTACCATAGCTTCTATGTTTTATCTTCGGTATAAAGACCTGTTTTACGCTTCGAAGATAGGCATTTTTCGGGTATCGTTATGGTTTTTCCCGATAAAATTCGTATTTTTGGCCGATTATAACCCGTTAAAATCAGCAAACATGGCAAAGGTCATCGCATTGGCCAATCAGAAAGGCGGCGTGGGCAAGACGACCACGGCCATCAACCTCTCGGCGTCGCTCGCGCTGCTGGGCAAGAAAGTTCTCCTGCTGGACGCCGATCCGCAGGCCAACGCCACGTCGGGACTGGGCTTCGATATCAACCTGGAGGGCATTTACGAGTGCATCACCGGAGCGAAGACGGCGGCCGACGTAATCCTCCAAAGCCCGGACGTAAAGAACCTCTGGCTGCTCCCCTCGTCGATCGACCTGGTGGCCGCCGACACCGAGCTACCGAAGATGGAGAACGGACACCACGTGATCCGCCGCATCGTGGAGAGCGTGCGCGACCGTTACGACTATATCCTGATCGACTGCTCCCCCTCGCTGGGCTATACGACGGTGAATATCCTTACGGCCGCAGACACGGTGCTGATTCCCGTACAGTGCGAATACCTCGCGCTCGAAGGGCTCTCGAAGCTGCTCAACACCATCCGCATCGTCAAGAACGGACTGAACCCGGCGCTCGAAATCGAAGGCTTCGTGCTGACGATGTACATGCGCAACCGCCTCAACAACCAGGTGGTGAACGAAGTTCGCAACCACTTCGGAGAGCTGGCCTTCGACACAATAATTCAACGCAATATCCGTTTAGGAGAAGCCCCCTCGCACGGAAAACCCGTCATCTTGTACGATGCTTCCGCCGTCGGGTCGGCTAATTACCTCACGTTGGCCAAGGAGCTCCTGAAACGCAACCGCAAAAGCAATCAAAAAGCAAAATAGCATTATGAAACAGAAGGGATTAGGACGCGGTCTGGACGCCATTTTCGGGAGCGAACACCTGGATGCCAGGCTCAAACCGATGACCGAAATGGCGGAGATCTCCGTTTCGGCGATCTTCCCCAACCCCACGCAGCCGCGCACGGAGTTCGATGAAGAGGCGCTCGAAGAGCTGGCCGACTCGATCCGCACGCTGGGCGTAATCCAACCCATCACGGTCAAACGCACCGACGACGGACGCTACCTGATTATCAGTGGCGAACGCCGCTGGCGGGCCGCCCGCAAAGCCGGACTGGAGTCCCTGCCCGCCTATATCCGCGAAGTGGACGACGAGAACCTGCATGCTATGGCCCTGGTGGAGAACATCCAGCGCGAAGACCTCAACGCCATCGAAATCGCCCTGGGAATGCAGCGGCTGATCGACGAATGCAACCTCACGCAAGAGGCGCTCTCGGAAAAGGTCGGCAAAAAACGCTCGACGGTGTCGAACTACATGCGCCTTTTGAAACTGCCCAACGAAGTACAACTCGCCCTCAAGGAGGGGCTTATCTCGATGGGACACGCCAAAGCGATCGCCGGAGCTCCCGAAGAGTTGCAACTGCGCCTGCTCAAAAAGTGCATCCGCAAGGGACTCTCCGTGCGCCAGATCGAGGAACTGGTCCGCGCACTGACCGACCCTGCGGCAAAACCCGCAGCTCCGGCCGAAGACGAGGAGTATCCCGAATCGTATGCGCGGCTGGTGGAGCAGCTCGAAAAATTCTTCTCACAGGAGATCAGCATCAAACGCTCGAAAAACGGCGGCGGTCGCATCGTGATCGACTTCTCGGACGACCGGGACATCGACCGCTTCATCGAAAAATTCGAGAAAAGAGGCGCTTCCGCCGAAATCCGCAACAATAAATAGATGAAACACACCCGGGGATATATCCGTCTGTTGGTGCTTTTCGCCTTTCTCGCATTGTGCGGAGCAGGCGAAGCATCGGCCCAGGTTCCATTGGACCGTTACCGTAGCGCGAAAACTTTCGTGCGCAGCGGTCTGATGCCCAAACCGGACAGCCTGGCCAAAAACCATCTTACGGACTCTCTGCTACTGATGCGGGTGGACTCTCTGCTTCAGGACAGTACCCTGCGCGATTCGCTGCTGCGTTCGGGCATCGATTCGCTGCGGCTCCGGGATTCGCTGGCTGCGAGACTGCGCCCGCAATTCGTCCCCGACTCGGCCCTGCTTCTGAAAACCGACTCCCTGCCCGCAGCACTCGGAGCGCCCGACTCGCTCGCAGGCCGAAAAGACCTCCGCCCCCGGCGCGATACCATCTCGCTGTCGGGCGTAAGTTGGATCTCGCTGGTAGCGCCCGGTTTCGGACAGATCTACAACAAGCAATATTGGAAGCTGCCGATCCTCTACGGAACGGTAGGTGCGGGACTGACCCTCTTCTTCCACGAAAACAACACCTACAAACCTCTCAAACGACAATACAACGCCCTGCTGGAAAACGGTACGGCCCGCACGGAGGAGTTGGACGACGTACAGTCCCGTATGATCCGCAGCAATACGCGCAGGCAGATCTATCTCGGGCTTACGGTCGCCTCCTACCTTTACTTCCTGGGCGATGCGGCGGTCAACTACCGCTACGACGCCTCCCCCGTAAAGAAAGCCACGACACTGGCCACGATCTTCCCCGGTGCCGGACAAGTCTATAACAAAAGTTACTGGAAACTGCCTTTCGTCGTAGGCGGACTGGCAACCACGATCTATACCATCGACTGGAACAATCGCGGCTACAAGCGTTTCAAGAAAGCCTACTCCGATCGTAGCGCCTACGACAAAGCCCTGGAAGAGCACCAGAAAGACCCGGAGCACCATCCCGACCCGCCTGTAGCCAAGGGCGAATTCGGTACTAAGTACTCAGCGGAATTTCTCAAAAACCTCAAGGACAATTACCGCCGCAACCGCGACTTATGTATCATCATCACTGCCGGACTTTACGTGCTGCAAATCATCGACGCCCATGTGGACGCTCATCTGAAAAGTTACGACATTTCGGACGATTTAAGCGTAGAGTTCACGCCGGCGGTGAATTACGTCTATTCCCCGACCGTCGGCGGACACCGCCCGACTTTCGGATTCAACTTCAACCTGAATTTCTGATTCCATCATGAGAAAGATCCTCGCCTGCACCCTCCTTCTTTCGATCCTCCTCGGCTACGCGACCGCAACCGCCCAGAGCCGCAAAGAGCGCCGTGCCAAGAGAAAAGCCAAGACCGAAAAGCAGGCTTCGAAATCGACCCATACTCCCGTTTCGGTCAAACCGGAGAAAACAGTGACAGAAAAAACGACCGTACAGCAAACGGAGCCTTACTGTCCGGAACTGAATCGCAATCTCACCCCGGCCCAGATCGACTCGCTCGTGGCTCTCTGGCGGGAAAAGCAGACTCTGCAATCCTACGATACGTTTTTCAACGACTACATCGACATCGACAGCCTCGCTTCCTCGAGTGACACGACCCCCGATTCAGTCTATGCCAACCGCCTGCGGGCACTCGTATCACCGGTGCAACTCCCCTTCAATCCGATCGTCAAAAACTACATCCGCCGTTACGTCGATACCCGTTACGGGACAATCAACCGGGTGTTGAGCCTCTCACGCTACTATTTCCCGCTGATCGAGGAAGAGCTCATCAAGGCCGACCTGCCCGTCGAGCTGCGTGCGCTGCCGATCATCGAGTCGGCTCTCTCGACCACGGCCACCTCCCCGATGGGTGCTGTCGGACTGTGGCAATTCATGCCCGCGACAGGCAAAAGTTACGGACTGGAGATCAATTCGTTCGTCGATGAACGTCGGGACCCGGTACAGGCGACCCGCGCCGCCTGCCGTTATCTAAAGGACCTTTACGGCATCTACCACGACTGGACGCTCGCCATCGCCGCCTACAACTGCGGCCCGGGCAACGTAAACAAAGCCCTGGCCCGCGCCGGCGGAGGGACGACCTTCTGGGACATCTACGAATACCTGCCCCGCGAAACCCGCGGGTACGTACCGGCCTTCGTCGGAGCCTCCTATGCCTATGCCTACCACCAGCAGCACGGTATCCAGAGCGAAAACCCGCCCATGCCGCTGGCGACCGATACGATCCGCGTCACCCGCCTGCTCCACCTGGGACAAGTGGCCTCGACACTCGACATTCCCATCGAAACTTTGCGGACACTCAATCCGCAATACAAAATGGACATCATCCCGGCTACGATCAAAAGCTACACGCTGGTACTCCCCCAGCATTACCTCTGCCAGTACATCGCCAGCGAAGAGGAGATTCACCGGAAGGACTCCACCTATCTGAAAGAGTACATCAATCCGGCCAACATCGAAAAGAAGAAACTCGCGGACGCCACCCCCGCATACACCACCTACACGGTCAAGCGAGGCGATACGCTGGGTGCGATCGCCCGCCGTTACAGAACCACTACGGCACAAATCATGAAGCTGAACAAGCTGAAAAACGCCAACAAGCTGCGGGAAGGCCAACGCCTCAGAATCCCGGTCCGCCGATAATCTTCTCCGATGAACGTCCCGACCGATACCATCGTCGCTCCCGCCACCGCTTCGGGCGGAGCCATCGCCGTCATCCGATTGAGCGGTCCCGAAGCCATCGCCTGCTGCGACCGTATCTTCCGGGGACGCAAGCCGCTGGCCGAAGCCGCCGGGCACACCCTGCATTACGGCGAAGTCATAGACGGGGACAGAATGATCGACGACGTAGTCGCGGCCATCTATCGTGCACCGCACTCCTACACGGGCGAAGATGCCGTCGAGCTATCGTGTCACGGTTCGCACTACATCGTCTCCGAAATCATCGCACTCCTGCTTCGCTCCGGCGCTCGTATGGCGCAACCGGGCGAATTTACCATTCGGGCCTTCCTCGCAGGCCGGATGGACCTCGCGCAAGCCGAAGCCGTCGCCGATCTGATCGCTTCCGATTCCCGGGCTTCGCACGCCATGGCCTCGACCCAGATGCGGGGCGGATATTCGGCGGCACTGGGTGCGTTGCGCAACGAACTGCTGCAACTGGCCTCCCTCCTCGAACTCGAACTCGACTTTTCGGAAGAAGACGTTCAATTCGCCGACCGTGCACGCCTGCGGGAGATGATGCACCGCATCGAAAGCGAAATCACCCGCCTGACGGACTCGTTCAGACTCGGCAACGCCATCAAAAAAGGGGTGGCTGTCGCTATTGTCGGAGAACCCAACGTCGGCAAAAGCACCCTTCTGAACCGTCTGCTGGGCGAAGAGCGGGCCCTGGTATCCGACATCGCAGGCACCACACGCGACACGATCGAAGAGACGCTCAATATCGACGGCGTTCTGTTCCGCTTCATCGACACCGCCGGGCTGCACGATACCGCCGACCGCCTAGAACAGATGGGCATCGACCGCACGCAGGAGATGATCCGCCGCGCACAAATCGTACTTCAGGTCGTCGATGCGACCTGCCCGATACCTCCCGCCATACAGATTACGTCCGAACAGACTCGCTTGCTCATCGTCAATAAATGCGACAGCCCGGATGCACGTATCACCGAATCGAAGGTATCCTCCGGCTGCGGGGTCGAATACGGAGTATCGTCGGCAAACCCCGACACTCTTTTCATCTCGGCAAAAACCGGCGAAGGAATCGAACGGCTCCTTGCCAGACTCCGCGCGACTTTCGACACCGGAAGCATCTACGACGGTGATCCCGTCATCTCGAACAGCCGCCATCTGGACGCCCTGCGCCAAGCCCTCGACGCCCTGCACCGAGCCCTCACGGCCCTCGATGACGATCGTCCGGCCGACCTCTTAAGCGAAGACATCCGCCAGGTCATCCACCACCTGGGCACCATCACAGGCGAAATCACCAACGACGATATTCTCATCCAAATATTCTCGAAATTCTGCATCGGAAAGTAACTCAAGAAAACAAAGCCAAAGAATCATCGAAACAAAATTCATAAATTCAATTACTTACAAGCAAATAAAGGATTTTTATTTCGACTTCATTTTATCGTTCGAGGTGTAAAATTTGCCGCTTATTTACAACACACAGCTATCGAGGAGTAAAAAAGTGTAAAGAAATTTTTCTATTTTTGTGCCAAACCTAAAACCTCGACCGCATGGAGATCAAGATTCGGCAGAAACCGCAGCGCTCGACGGGCAAGACCTCGTTGGTGCTGGAATACTATTACGGGTACACCCGCGACGACGAAGGGCGTATCAAGCATCGCCGCAAATTCGAGACCCTCGAATACTACCTCTACACCGACCCAAAAAACAAGTTGGAGCGCGACCACAACAAGGTCAATCTCGAAATGGCCGAGAAGGTCAAAGCCAAACGGCTGCTCGCCGAGCAGAACGAGCAATACGGCTTTGCGGTGAAATATAAAATCCGCACCAACCTCGTCGAATACATCAAAGGATTGATAGAGCAACGCAAGGAGTCGCCGGGGAACTGGGGCAACTGGGACAGCGCATTGAAACACCTCGTCGCCTACGCCGGAACGAATACGACGTTCGAGATGGTCGATAAAAAGTTCGTCGAGGGGTTCAAGACCTATCTGGCGAAGCAGGCCAAGACCAAAAGCAATACCGCTCTTTCGACAAACAGCCAGAGCAGCTATTTCCTCAAACTCAAAGCCGCGCTGAACCAAGCGGTCGAGGACGGCATCATCCCCCACTCGCCCGCCATGTCGGTCAAACCCGCGCATGTCGAGGACGTGCATCGCGAATACCTGACTTTCGACGAGTTGCAACGCCTCGCCAAGACGGAGTGTCCGTATCCTGTACTAAAAGATGCATTCCTCTTCTCGTGCCTGACCGGCATGCGTTGGAGCGACATCAACAAACTGACGTGGGCCGAGGTGCAGGAGTTCGACGGCGGCACGCGCATCGTATTCCGGCAGAAAAAGACCAAAGGGCTGGAATACCTCGACATCACAGGCCAAGCCGTGCGCTACATGGGTCAGCGCGGCAAGGCCGACGAGCGGGTCTTCGCCGGGCTGAAATACTCCGCATGGCACAACCTCGCCCTGCGCGAATGGTGCCTGAAAGCGGGCATTACGAAGCATATCACGTTCCACTGCGGTAGGCATTAGCTTTTATCCTATTCTCTGAAAATAAGTAGTTTATACGAATCGCTTTATTAAGCAGGTAACGATTTAGAAACGAGCAAAGTTCCCTTATCTGTTTTATTCTGCATTATTGAATAAGAACGCTTTACTAGTACACAAAGATATAAAATTATATTGGAAGCATAAGAAAAAAGGAGTTTTTATATATAGTTTTATTCGTTTTTGTATCCCACGAATTTATTTTTAGAAGGAAAAATTGTATCTTTGCTATGTAAATTAGGATTATTGTATACCATAAACAGTAACGGATGATGATTGATGCCAATATAGGATCTGCAAAAGATAATATGAAAAGTGCCATTCATAATTGGTACAAATTTACAGCGGGCTTTTCTTATAAGTTCGTAGATCTTATTGTTGACAATATGGATATCGTCCCAAACTGCATATACGAACCTTTTGCTGGATGCGGAACAACACTTGTTGCTGCCCAAAAGAAAGGCATCTCATCAATTGGAAATGAAAGCCAAAAAATAATGTGTGATGTTATCAATGCAAAATTAAATTGGGACATTAATGTTGATACATACAATAAGTATATGCATCAAATACTACACTATGTAAAAGTGCACAATAGTATCGACATTTTAGATTTACACTGCCATAAGCTTTTGGAAGGTTTGTATGACAAAGCTACTCTTAAGGAACTCTATTTGATAAGAGATGCCGTACGATTATTGAATGACGAGAAATATGAACTTTTTTTCAACTTAGCAATAAGTCAAACATTGCATAAGTCGGCAATACATCCTATTGCTGTTCCTTATATTGTACGCTCAAAAAAACAAGTGAATAGCGGTCACGCTTTAGACAAGTTTCAAAGTATTACCAAGCAAATGCTTGAAGACTTAAGCACTGTTCCACATAACAATCGTCTTGCACAGGTTTATAATGCAGATTCACGCAAAAGGAACAACTACATTAGTGATAGTTACTGTGATTTATGTATTACTTCGCCTCCGTACCTTAATAATTTGGATTATGGAGAGGTTTCAAAAGTTCATACTCATTTTTTTGAGTTAACAAACAATTGGCGTGATATAACTGAGAAGGTAAGACATAATCTTGTTACAGGAGCAACGACACATTACAAGGATGCAGATTTTGATATTAACATTTTTTGCACATCTGAATTTGCAGTTTCTAATCAGTCATTAATGCAAGAACTTAAAGATTTATTTTATAATATTTACAAAAATTCTAAAGAACGTAAAGGAAAGAAAAGCTTTCATATTCTTATGATGCACTATTTTGAGGATATGTATTATGTTTTAAAGGAAATGTATCGCGTTTTGGCTCCAAACAGTAAAGCTTATCTTATATTGGGAGATTCCGCTCCATATGGAGTATATGTTCCAACAACTATGATTTTAGGTGAAATTTCCCAATCAATTGGTTTCGGGGATTATGAAATTTATAAGATAAGAGAAAGAGGTAATAAATGGAAAAATTTAAAAAATAGACACAGTGTTGAATTATCAGAGAATATCTTGATTTTAAGTAAATAATGGAACAATATATAGACATAGCAAAATCCGAATACCGTAAATTTCTTTCACAAGAAGAAAATAGTACTGGAAAGAAGTGGAGTTATTCTTATGTCTATTTTTTAGAAGATCTAAAATTAATCTATAATCTTTTATGTGATAATACGATTAGAACAATACCTCAATTGTTAAATGTTTGCAACACCTATAATATAATATCCAAAAGTGGGAAAAAATGGACAAGCCGAAATCTACTGGAAATTGTTAATGCTTTAAAAAATTTCGGCTTAATCTCCATTAATGATAATAAACCTATAAATATTAATCTGTTTTGCAACAATCAAGATAGCCTAACAGAACAAGATATCAAAATATTTAAAAATATCTATATAAGTTATTTCAGGTTTAGAGAATTTCATCGCCTATTTATAACTAGAGAACAGCAGCTCTCTTTAGAAGTATTATGCAATGAATCAAATCCAATTTACTCATTTTCAAGTTATGGGAGATTTATAAATAATTTCATGATTGATTGTGATAATTATGAACACATTATTGAAATAGATAGTAAAGATTCCGAAATCATGCGATTTTGGGATGTTTATATAAAGTGGGGGGAGACATTAAATCTAATTGAAAAGTTCCCTTTAAAGGCATGGGGAATACATTTTATTCCACCAGTAAAAAGTTTGAATATCGTATATTTTAAAAAAACGATGCCAATAAATTATTCGATTTTCGACTTTATTGATGATGAATGTTATTCAGATTATATATATATACCTGATATTATAAAGTCATTAATAACTAAAGAGAGATTCGCTTTAGAGGATATAAAAAGCAAATTGATAGATGAATGTATAAATATGCCTGATAGGTACAGAGCACAAAGCACATCAGCTATTTTTGTGCAAAAAAAAGAAGAATTCTTATTCCCTTTAATGGGGAACACATATATTACTCACTTATTAAAATTATCGTAATATGTCAATAGATATACTTGGAAAATTAAACCAGATAGAGAATCAGAAAAATATATTAAAAGAGAAATTCTTTCTTAATTATAATCCATTCCCAAAATCTGGAATAGCAATCATTGATGAACCAGATGATATCGTTAGTAGTTTGTCTCCTGTTAATGACGAGGTGGTAAACACTATTTTTGAATACATTAAAGACGCATTATATAATAGTGCAACTAATGGAAAAAACTCAGACAATAAATATATTAGTTTAATTGTTAGAGGAGAATATGGTTCTGGTAAAACTCAGACTTTGATGTATATTAAGTATCTTCTCCAAAATCTCAAACTAGATAACATTAGGCCATATGTCATATATATAGACAATCCTGGTCAGAAATTATCTGAATTGATAGGAGGCATTATATCTCAAATTGGAATAGAAAATTTCAGAAAGTATCTATGGAATATTTTTATTTCATATTTAGATAATAACATCGATGCAAAACAAGAGATATTAAAAGAAGCCACAGGAAGACCAGTTGAGAATACTCTTTTTTCGGAACATGATACTTCTTCACCACTTCTGATTGAAAAAATCCAGAACTATAAGGAACTGATAGATTCAATTACAATACGGCGTAGTACAACAGAAAAAAAATCTTTTGTTCAATTATTAAAAGATCATATGATTCGTTGTTTTATAGAAGAATCTGAGTCTGCTGTTGTTGCAAGTTATTTCTATGATATTGTTTCTGAGACCGTTGGAATTTCTAAGTCTTGGGATATGCTTGTTACTGGGAATGTCAAAGAATTAGATAAAAGAGAGGTAAATATCTTAAAAGCAATTGTTAAAATTATTCAAAAGCAATTAGGATATACAGATTTTATTATTCTAATAGACGAATTTGAAGAAATTACAGCGGAACGTTTGAAAAAATCAGATGTGGATAACTATTTGCGAAATCTTCGTTTGTTAATAGATCGAGAAAAGAATTGGTGCTCTGTATTTGCAATGACGGGTAAAGCTCTTAGTATTATAGAAAGCTATTCTCCCCCATTAGCTGGTAGAATTAAAGGTAGTTTTGTTGACCTGAAACCTCTTAATGAAACGGAACTTCGAAAAATGATTTCAAATTATTTATCGATGGCTCGTTCAGAAAGCATAGATGATGACATCTATCCTTTTGATGAATCGGGTATAAAAGAGATGTTAGAAGTGAAAGATGTACAATTGAAAGGTTCCCCAAGATTCATTCTTAAACTTTGTTATACTTTACTTCAAAGAGCCGTTGACGAATTGCCATCAGATGGGAGAATTAATCAAGCTTTTGTAAAACAGTATATGAAAGTTTATTAATATGATGATTGTAGATGAAAAATATAGAGTGAACATCTATCTTGACACAAACATATTAGTGGATTATATTGAAGGTACTTATCCCTTATTAAATAATTCAATAGATTATTTGTGTTCATGTCCTTTTGTTAATTTACGTTCTTCTCACTATGTTCTATTTGAATATACAGAAGTTCGTAAATACCATTTGTTTATGTCAAAATCAGGCAAAACTAAATATACAAGTTTTAAAGATAGATTATATTCCTTATTTCAAAAAAGAAATAAGGAACTTGATAAAGATGCTTTAAAAGCAAAAATAAAAAAAACATGGAACAGAAATAGTGTAGATTATAATCATATTAAGGCTGAAGTCATCGATAAAATTCAGAAGGAATTAGATATATTGCGAAATAATTTGAACTTGAATTTTGATGAGCATGTTTTACATGAGTTATTAGTATTTCCGACAAATAGCCTTTGTTTATCTACTAAAATCTCAAAGGAAGACTGTTTGGTTCTAGTTTCATGTATGCATCCCAAAGAAGATGAGAAACTTGAACATTGTATTTTATTAAGTAGAGATAATCAATATTATAAATCTTATCAAGATAATATTAGTGACGTTGATTCAGTCTTTCAAGCAAGCAATTTAGAACGTCCTCAATTTATACATACAAATAAAATTAAATATCAGCAAAACAAACAGCTAAATCTATATAAAGATACTTCTGTTGACATAACAGATGTTTGGAATGACATTATATGTTCTGCCTTAAAATTAAAAAATTCTGATTTATATATAGGCGAAACATATTTTTTTGGCAAAAGTGGCACCTCGTCTCAATGCGTATATTTTGATACTAAGAATCCTGATATTACGCTTCAAGAATCAGAAGGATTGTTATTTATATCAAAAGATTTAAAAACAAAAATTTCTATTGCAGGTCCTTTTGAATATATGAATAATGGTAATAAAATAACTTTGCCATATCAAAACCATGAATTTACGAAATATTCATTTCTTCCTAATTCTATCACACCAGATATCCTTGAAAAATTGAGACAAAAAGGCAATCTTGTTTTCTATGAAAATTATTAAATGAAAGTACCGACACATTGGTTGCCGGTACTTTCGTTTTAGTACACAAAATTGTACATCACAAATCTATCATTGAACTTATGTCTGTGAGTTGCATAATTATTTTTTATCTATAGTAATTTCATAGAAAAAGATTATAAGTCTTTACATAACAAGACGATGATGTAAAATATAGAGTGTTAGAAGATAAAACCTTTATTACTCAACTTTTAAGAACCTCATAAGAAATGCATCAGGAAAGATAAACTTCTTTTCTCCTAATGTAAATCTGACATAGATAAATTTCTCATTCTTATTGATTTTTACAACCGTTCCTTTGCCAAACTTCTTATGAACTACAGTACTGTCAACCGCTAATTTCTCAAGTTGTTTTTTGAGATCACTATCCTCTTTTGTTGATTGCACAGATGGTGACTTCGCGGTAGTGAGCTCATTTACAGAGCGAGATTGTACAATTTGTACAGAATGAGGTTGTGAGGCCTTTGTTGTTCCTTGTTCAGTTTGTTTTTTATTGACTGTCTCAGTACCTTTTGAATAGGAATCAGAAGCTACCTGTGTCATTGAGGATTGCTGACTGTAGAAGAGTTTTTCATACTGTTCCTTGCGGATGGTAGTATCCCAGCCACCTACTTCGTCTGCTATATGCCTATTGATACCAGTATATGTCAGACTCGCATCTTCATAGCGTTTGAATTTGAAGATAGCGTCGTTCATCAGCGGTGCATTAAATACACCGAGTGAACATAGCATATTAAAGTCCTCGACACTTAAACCTGTAACTTTCTTGAACAGTCCTGGCTCTAACTGTGTAATGACATCTTTCAGGCACCTTTCACGATAGTCGGTCAAATACATAAATACGGGAATACGAGTAGCAAACTTTATCAGTTTCTCTTGAATCTGTTTGCGTTTACTCTTCATTTCCTTTTCCTCGTCAGAAATTTCCTTTTTCTCCTTTGGGGTTGGATTGGGATTTTCTTTCTTTGCCTTTTTGACTGCCTCGGATTTATTGATGATGGTAGTAAGGTCATTGTTCAGGTTACGGAACCCTTCTATATTCATTAAGGCTTTCATGGCTTCAGGACTCGCAAGCAAACGTTTCAGCGTATCATTATCTACATTTACAAGCAGGGCTGATTCCCATCGTTTTGCCAATAGCGTAGCCGAAGTTCCAGCCAAAGCGATATCCAAGATGTCTTGTGCATCAACTTCCTTCATGCTGCTTCCATCATAAGCCAGCACAGGAAGAAATTTTATGAACTCACCGACTTTCGCCTCTGGGTTGGATTCATTGATATCCAGTCTGCAACTGTAATCGGATATTTGCCGTAACGCTCTGTCAAGGGCAAAGTCAAAGACATAGCATTCATTTTTCATTATGATACGTCTTCCATCCTCATCCTTTACTTCCCATGGACTTTGAACTCTAAATGCTGCCTGAAAATATGTTTCTGGACTTTTCAGATTTCGGAGCATGAATATCCCAGTCCAAGGCTTCACGGTAACACCTGTTGTCAGTTTGCCACAAGTCAGTGTTATTGTCTTTGTCCTAAGAGGATCTCCCATATTCGCCTGAACCGGAAACAAAGCATCTAGACCGATTCCGGCTGCAGTTCCAGCACATACTGTTACTTTGTAATCATGGTAAAATTTGTTTTGCCGTTGAGCAAGCAGATTGGCCATAGCAAAACAAGATGCGACATTAGGTAAAAACCAAAGTGTATGAGAAAGCACATTGAGTAATCGAGTATCGCTGAATGGCATTGGAGGGCGTTTATCCTGTCCTAACTTCATATCATCTATACTAGCCGGGAGGTATGAACCACGAATAAGATTCAGCCATTTCTGGACCTCGTTCTCATATTTGAATCTGGCATTTGCACCTTTGCCTTCTGCTGCGAAAAACACATTCAGGTCAAACTCATCAAACTCACCTTGCTTTGCTACTTCCTGTATTTCATCAGGCATACGGTAAGCAAGCATTACCATTCGTGGCAGAGCTATATACGGATTACCGCTACCTTTCCATTCCGTTTTAGCTCGCTGTTCATCAGAATAAGTCCAGTTAAAAATCTGTTCCTCTATAAATTCTCCGGTATTGATGGCTCTGAATGGCGTTCCTGAGAGAAACAGGTAATATTGTGTTGAAATAGGAAGCCATGTTTCATTGATGGCATTACTTGCTTCATCTTTCTGATATTTTTCCGCATCAAAATCTACCTCATTTTCTTCATCCTCCTTATCAAACAATTCCTTCGCTCTCTCTTTCCAGGCCCCAAAGTGATATTCGTCAAATATTACCAAATCCCAATTTGTCGAATGGATAAATTCATTCTTGGTCTTTATACCTCCACTTTCGTTTGTGCCAAGCAAATCCTGAAACGAACCAAAAACGACAATGGGCCTTGATTTATCCGCACGATTAAACTCCTGGTCAATATTCAGATTATTGTTGCGTGCATCTTTATTGGATATGTACTGCCACCCTTCAAAGTCGATATGGGATATAAGATCTTCTCTCCAGGCTGATTCTACAGCAGGTTTGAATGTAAGGATTAAAATCCGCGACAAACCCATTTTCTTTGCCAGCTGATAACTGGCAAATGTTTTCCCGAAACGCATTTTTGCATTCCACAAGAACTTTGGTGTGCGACCAGGCTCTTCTTTGAGTGCCTGATCAAAATATTTTTTAGTCTGTTCTACGGCGCGAAACTGTTCAGGACGCATCGTGAAATTCTGTGTTCTGTTCTCAACATTGTCTAAACCTATACGAAGGGATAATATCGCAGCTTCAACATCAGATACTGAACATTTGAACCACTCATCGGTTTTGTCAAGAGGATTCAGTCGATGACATCCTTTGCTTTCAAGAATCTTGTGTATATTTTTATCAGTAAAGCATGATCCATCATTAGCCATTGCAGACTCCACTAATACAATCTCATACTTGATTTTACTTGTGTGCAACTGTTCTTCAATACGTTCTTTAGCATTACGATCAGTATAACCGATTTTCAAATATCCTTTGTGTGAATCTATTCCAGGCAATCTGTAGGCATATATTGTCGGAGTAACAGCAGGTCGTTGGGGAAAGAAGTTATGTTCCATAATTTACTCCATTGATGTAATCATTGATTCAATAAAATCAATTTCATTTTGAGTTAGATTGTATTTCTCGTAAAGTTCCTTATCTGTCCAAGATTTTGAGAAATCTTGAATAGGGACAAAAGAGTACGTACTTTGAGTCATATTTTTATTTTTTCTAGCACCTACAAGGCATCTGAAAAATTTTGTCTCTATATATGACTTCACATTCTTACACTCTTGTTCACTGCCAAATGGACCAATTCTTAAGAATGTTTCTGTACAAGCAGTATTTTTACCTGCGATTTCAGACTTCCCTAATATTCTGGCTGGAACGGGATAACCTATTTGTCCTGCTGCTCCGTCTGCTTTAGAGATAAATATTTTATACTTATCCAGTTCATCTTTGTTTCTTCCAATAAATGATTTATTAATATTCTTATATTGTCTTTTTCCACCTTCTACTCCAAAAATTTTGCATGTGTTGATAGCTTTTTTACTTTCGACAAATGGAGATCGGAAATAATACGGATTTCTTGGACTAACAAGTTGAGAAAAACTTTCTTCATTGAAAGATGCAACTTTTCGAATAATTGAGATTACTTCATTGTACCTGATAAATACATCTGCACCTTTTTCCAAAAGAGGACGTTCTGATATGGCTGTGATTTGGTTTTGTGAGTGGGAATAAACCTTACATAATCCTTTTTGATCTCGGTTCCATAAGAAGTAGCACACGCCTCCTTCAATGGAAACGCCAGGAAAACAATCATTTGCATTCCCAAAATCATGTATTTCTCTAATATGTTCATCATGAAGCATTTCATCTCTAAATTCATCCAAACCTTTTCCCCCAGTAAACCATCTGGAAGGTATAATCATTGTTAGATAGCGAGGATTTAGTTTTTTAGCATTAATTATAAACTTATGATATATTGGCATAGCACTTGAACCAGTCCCGCCTCCATCACTCATTTGATAAGGGGGATTGCCTATAATCACGTCAAATTTCATATTGAATACTTTATTTACATCTAAGTTGTGGATAAATTGATAAGCATGGGTTTCAAGTTCCGTCCCACGATCATATTCATTTTTCGAAGCCCCGCAATAGATACATTTACCATCCTTCCAAGTATGTCTAATACGTTGGAAGATTATATTTCCTTGAGGTTTTTCTTCAGGGAACTGATATACCGAAAACTCTCCACTCGGATATTTACTACAATAAACACTCCGACGGGAAAGTAAACTTGTGAGTTCTGTAATGGCAATACCAAAGAGTTGCTTTGAAAATATGTGTTCTATACGCTTTTCAAGGTCAGGAATTTGCTGCTCAAGCCCTTTTATCAGTCTCTTTGCGATTTCCCGTAAAAACACACCGCTTTTGCAGCAAGGATCAAGGAATGTCGTGTCGGTATTTTCAAACAACTCTTGCGGCAGCATATCAATAATCTTGTTAGCCAATTCCGGTGGAGTAAAAACCTCATCATTGCTAAGATTTGCAATACAAGACAGCACATCAGGATTATATACATTTTGAAATAAACTATTCTCCATAATCCTGAACCTTTTTATAGTGAGTAATATATCTTCTCAGGAATATTCCACCTTCTTCCTTTTGCTCTTCAGTGAGTGCGAATAGATTGCCCTCACTACTATCATTGTAGAGAAGGAGGTCTGTCATTGTGTAGTCAGAGCGTTGCATCTGAGTGCTACCGATTAGTGTCCATTCTGAAAAGACTATGGGAGCTGTGGTATCGTTGCCATCAGTATCGACACACATCAGTGTTAGCGCATTGCCGTTGATGATATTTCGGCTGATAATAAACTTAGCTGCTTGACGAGCTTCGTCCGAAGCCTCGGCTTTACAATGGTCGGTGTATTCTTCATTCCAAATAGAGAATAAGCGTTCACGACAAGCATATACATTGTCGTTCATTATATCTACACCGTACAAACTGCCTATGGCTACGATCGCTTGCTTTTCGTAGTCACGGGGGCTCTTCTTATATTTTCTTCTTAATTCTGCGAGTTTACGTCTGAGTATGGCAGAAAGGAAGTTCCCGTCACCACAAGCTGGTTCTAGAAATCGGGAATCCGGTCTCAAACATTCATTTTTTACAAGGTCCAACATTGCGTTAACCTCACGCTCTGCTGTGAATACTTCACCTCGTTGTGCAACTCTTTCTTTAGACTTTATTTGACTCATATTCCATCTTGCTGAGTCTCTCTATGTAAGAGAGACATAATATGTTGCGAAATTACGTAAAATATAGCAACTATTATTATTTAAGAGCCAATAAAAGCATATTGTAATGTTCAAAAACATAGAATTGTTTATCAGATTCGAGTTTTGAGACTTAAACAACAGTTGATAACCAGGATATTCCATCTGTCATACTACCTCTTACATAGAATGTAGTCGTTTTACTAAACACTTAATTGAGCCCTACAAATCCATTAATATCTGTGCGTTAGCTTTGTCTACTACGGAATTGTCCAATGAGGCCAGATAAATTTGTGTGGTAGCCTCGGAATCATGTCCCATTCCTTCACTGATGACAGAAATAGGAATGTTCTTGCCTTTGGCTGCGCTTGCCCATGAATGACGGGCACAGTACATGCTCAGAGGAACGGATATCTCGGCCAGTCTGGCTATTTCTTTCAAGTTCCGGTTTATTCCGGACATGACATTCCTGTAATGCTTGTGCGTATCCTTAAAAGGATATTTCAATACCGGCAAAAGATAAGGACTGAGACTGTCTTCCGGATATTTGCCGACAATCTCCTGCATACATTTTTCCCACCTGATAACCAACTGCTGCCCGGTCTTTCGTCTGCGATACGATAAAAATCCGCTCTGAAGATTTTTCTTTTTCAGGTGAGCCATATCTATGAACGACATGCCACGGGTATAGAAGCTGAACAGGAACATGTCCCTTGCAAATTCCAGATTAGACTGTAAGGACAGATCAAGATTCTTCATACGTTTGATGGCGGATAAGGGAACGGCACGCTTGACTGTCTTGTCCACTCCCGTATAGACATGCCTGAAAGGATTGCGTTGTTCCATCAGTTCCTTTTCCAGGGCACGGTTATATACCGCCCGAAGGATACGCATGTAGAATGAACTGGTATTCCGTACGGCACCTTTTCCATGAAGATAGGCTTCATAAAGCTGCATTAGATCCGAATCAATTTCGGACAGCAGAACATCCCTGTCACCTCTGAACTGCATGAAACTTTTCAGAGTACAGGAATAATTTTCAGCCGTGCGTATCTTGCCCATCTGTTTGAGACGGGCTATGATACCCTGCATGAAGTTGAAAAACGACTGTCCCACTGTATTGCTTTGAAAAGAAGCGACAATATCATCTGCCGTATATCCGGCTTTCCGGTTATCCAGTTGGCGGATAATCATGTCCAGCCGTTTCAGGTCCCACTCCATGCGTTCCTGTAAGGAAAGGAGCAGATTGCTTCGTTCTGCCTTACCGACAATGATACAGCTTCCAGCTTCGTTCCATTCGTTCGTAAATATCCGGTAATCCGTCTTTAACTGACGGATTACACGGTTCTGGATAATCTGATAATAGACGGTACCTTCCTTTCCCTCTATGGTGGAAGGTCTGAATTTCACTTTGACACTGGCCATAGGCTTACTTCTTAGGTTCGTCCGTAATAGACTTGTCCTTGATGGACTTCGCCTTGCTGTCCAGTTCTCTCGCGGCCTGTTCTTTCATCCGTGCCTGCTCGGTCAATGCAGCCTGTCTCTGTACCGCTTCCTCATAGGCTTCCACGTTCTCACGTATCTGTTCTATCCGTTCGTTATCCCGGTTCGGTCCAAAGATGTTCTCAAGTTCTACAAGTTGCTCTGGGGTAGTCTCTCCTTTCATCTTGACATAACGGTATTTCAGATCATTATCGGCCTGCACGTTATCTGTTCTCGCCGAAAAATAGAGAGCCACGGACAGAATCACGATTGTCACGAACATTACAAAAAAACTCCCGAGAGTGTACGGGGATTCTACACTCAGGCTGAAATGATGGTTGATGTTGCTTGTCTTGACGGCATTCTTCCTGATTGTGTCATTGGTCTCACAAAACAGGGCTTTCACTTTCTCCTGGTGCTGACGCTGTTCATTTCGTATTTCCGACAAGACCTGTCCAAGCCTTTCCTGTGACGAGTTTTTCCTGTCCATGGAAACCATATCGTTCTTGATGGCGGCAAGACCTTCGCACATGCGAACCAACAATTTGCGAAATGTCTCATGACCATTCCGGACTTCATTCAGCACGGACTCATCCTTTTCATTGTTAACTGTCGGGCTATTACCTTCCGGCAAGGGAATGGACAACCCGTTGATTTTGTTCTCGATTCTTTCCAGGCATCCGAAGATGCTCTCGATACATTCTTCCAATTTCATATTCCTGCAATTTTAATGTTCATGAATAATTTGAATGAAGAAAGGACGGACTACAATCCGAATCCTTTCCTCTTTTGTTTCTTCTTCCTGCGTCTGCGCAAGAGTTCTTCCTGAGGTAACGGCTCTTCGGGGGCGGTGCCGTTTGTCGGACTGAACAGTCTCGGTCCCGTACTTTCGAGGAGATGACCTCCGCCCGGTATCCTTTGCTGCACCTTTCGTTCGGATTCCTGTTGGGATTCCGAGGGGTTCCAGCTCAATCGGGCATTCAGCTTGGCAAAGCTGAACTCCCGGCTGATTTGCGAAGCCTTGAAGGTCTGTCCATCCTTGGTGAACCGGATTCCCTGTATGTCCTCCGTTTTTTTTATCTCCCTGGTGCGCTTTACAAATTCCAGCCTGATGCCCTGGCGAAGCAGGTAATCGTTGAACTCTTTCCATGTTTTGGAGTGCTTCAAAGCTGCCTTGACGGCATTGAAAATTTCGTATTTCACACGCTCCGAAGCATGGAGTTTCTCCACGTTAGTCTTGCCCTTGCCCTCGGCATATGTCAGCCCGTACTTGTCCTTAAGCAGTTTTGTGGCGATTTCATTACGCTTGTAATCGCTTTGGGAAGAGATTACCTTGCCGTCATATCCGATGCGGTTATAGACCAGGTGGCAGTGCGGATTGTCCGTGTTATGGTGTCTTACCAGAATAAACTGGGTGTTTTTTATCCCCATCAGTTCCATGTATTCCCGGGCTATTTTAGCCATAAATTCATCTGTCAGCAATGCCTTGTCTTCCGGTTTGAAGCTCAATGCGATGTGCCCGACAGGTTGTTTGATCTTCGGATTAAGCTCCCGCTGGTAGTTGAAACTGTCCGTTATTTCCCGGATATTTCCCAGCAGTACACCGTCGGAGTCGATGATTTCCGCGTTGTCCTTGCCCATCACGTAGCGGATACAGCCGCCGAAGGATTTCCCTTTCTTGATCTTGCCAATCATGACGGCCTCCTTTCTCCGTACCTGTACCGGACTATAATCTCCTTGAGTTTCTGCAGGAGTTCCGTCACCGTCCTTTGGGTACGGTGGAATCCGGCCTGATGGGACAGACGGGTCAGCTGGTTCAAGTTGTTTGCCATACCCATAAGACTGCGTATGACGGCAGTTTCCTCGGCAGAGTGCCTGGCTGTTATCGTCGCCTCAAAGGCTGATATGCGGAGAAATTCCGCCAACGTGAGGTTAGCCTGCCTGCTGCGTCGGCACAATCGTTCATAGTCTATTTTGGAGAATTTCACTGTAACGGCTTTGCTGAGTTTGCACACTCCGCTTACCCGGGGACGTCCCCTCGGTCTGTTTTTCTTTCTGTCATTCATATTTTCTTCGTTTGATTTTTGATTATTCTTTTTCTCACAATCTGCGACCACCGGGAGCGGATTGCCTCCACTCTTCGGGAGTGGAGCGAGGTTTTCGGGATGCCCGAAAGATAACCTCGCTAACTCCCAAAACTGAAGTTTTGTCCGTTACCCCCTCAAGGCGACTGCTGACTGTCTGAATACTGTAATGACTGGAGTCAGTAAGCAAGACTGTCATTCCGGAAAATGTCACAGCTTTCGCCACTGCTCGAAGTCCTCCGAGTAGATTTCAAGATGCTGTCGAGCAATGTTCTCAAGCAGTCCGGAAACGCTCATTTTACGTCCTCCCAACCTGCGGACAAACTCGTCCAGCCTGTCACGTACCTCACCGCTTACGAACACGGGCTTGCGGTCTTCGATTCTCGGAACCTGAAGAAAGGCTTTCCGGTATTCGTCCAGAGAAAGCTTCCTCTGCCTGCTGCTTATACGACGCTGAGTCGTTGGAACGGCTTCCTCTTTTCCTGTTGACGGTTGCAGGTTCTCGGATGTGAAGTCGGTCTGTTCCACCGTTCCTTCTGACCTCTCTTTTCCGGTATCATTCAATGATGATTCACGGGCAGTTTCAATGCTGCCATCTGATGGGAGTAGGAGTGACATATCCGTACCTGTCATAGCCTCCCACTCTTCTTTGGTCAAGTTCTTTTTTGTTGCCATACATTTTTGATTTTAATCGGTTTACTCACTGGTCTCGGTGCGCACCTTGACTCATTGTCGTGAGCAAAGGAAATGTGTATAGTAAACAGAATCAAGCAAATGGAGGAACTATGGCAATTATGTTACCCTATGCACTATACCGATTGGGCGGTCAGTGCTACCTGCCGTAATTTGCCGGAGTGATTCCTACAGACCGGATTGTTCAAGCGGATTCTGTTTATGAAGGAGGTTCATTGTATGCAGTTGATATGTAACATGATGTCATTCCGGGTAACGCATCGTCACCGGCCTGAAAATCCATTGCAGTGTGATTTCTACTGCTTTTATTTGCAGTGGAAACAAGATAAAACGGTCACATTTCCAGCCGAGAATAGGACGATGATACATGATGGCATATCGGCTGTAAAAGAACTGTTCTGTTCTGGGTTTTTGAATATATGTTTAACTGAAAATAAGGAAGACAATGGAAATCATCAGCTTTGAAAAAAGGACTTTCGAGGAGATTGCCGCCAAACTGGATCACTTCGTGCAGCGGGTGGAAAGTCTGTGCCGTGAACATGGCGGAAAGGAAACAGGTGAATGGATGGACAACCACGAGGTCTGCCGCAGGTTGCGTATCAGTCCGAGAACCTTGCAGACCCTGAGGGATAACGGGACGCTTGCCTTTACCAAAATCGGGAACCGGACTTACTATCGTCCTGACGATGTGGAACGGGTAGTCGGCAACGTGGAGAACAAGCGCAAGGAAGCCCGCTGGAAAGGCAAGACCATTTGAACGAGTTTCAAAAATAATGTATAACCAATATCAAACGCGTATGAGTAATGAAATCAGAGAAAAGGACCACGAGTGGGTAAAGACATTCCACTCGAATTTCGACAGGCTGCTGGCCCTGCTCGAAAAGTTGTTGGAAAAACGGCAACCGTCTGCTTATGGCGATGAACTGCTGACGGACAAGGAAGTGGCATACATGCTGAAAGTGAGCCGGAGAACCTTGCAGGACTACCGCAACAACGGTATTCTGCCTTACACACAGGTAGGCGGTAAGATTCTCTACCGGGCTTCCGACATAGAAAAGACACTGATGAAAGGGTACAAGGAAGCGTACAGATACAAAAGGAGTTAATATCCCAAACGTCCCCAAAGAACACGCAAGGATTTTGATTTTTCTGGAGGGAGCGCAGTTGACCGCCTGCCCATTTAAGTTGTGTTTCTATAAAATAGCCTTCCAAAATGATAAAATAACAGCATATAGAATTGGACCCTATTTGAACCAATCTATATGCTGTTTTGTCTTTTTCTTCTGACTTTTCCGTCAGTCGCTTGTTTCCGCTGCCGTCGGCGTCCATTGTACAGACGTGAAAGGGAAAAGGTTTTCGGGCTGAATACGCTCTGAAAGAGGAAGATTCTGCCCGAAACGGCAAAGCCGCCTGGCCTTTTCGCTTTCAATAGAGTCTGTACTAACTTCTATGGACGGCGAGGAAATGGGCGACTGATAGAAAATAAGATATTAACCATGAGTATATTCCAATATGATTGCTTATATTTGTTTTTGTATTTCGATGAACCTAAAGAATTTATTTATGGAAATAAGAGAAGCAATTATTCATGCGCTCGATGGCGATGCTATATTATTTATTGGATCTGGTTTTTCTCTTGGAGCGACTAATGAAAAAAATGATAAATTTAAGACCGCGACTCCACTTGCACATAAACTGTTAAAGGAGTGTGAGTTTGAAGAAAAAGATTTTATTAACGATTTAGGTATAGCATCACGAATTTATCAAGAGACCAAAGGCGAAATAGATTTGGTAGAATTTTTGCGTAAAGAATATACAGCAATAGACATTACTTCTGAGCAGGAACTTATTGCCCAAATTAATTGGCAACGCGTTTATACAACTAATTATGATAATGTTTTTGAATTGGCTTGTGAAAAAACAAAAAAGAGAATACAGTCTGTTATATTATCTGATAGACCAAATGATTACAAAGATAAGTCAAACATTTGTATACATATAAATGGAGATATCAAACGACTTACTCAAGAAAGGCTTAATAATGAATTTAAGCTAACAAATGTTAGTTATTTAACCGAAGACTTTAATAAGAGTGAATGGTCACCTCTTTTTAGAAGCGATTTACAAACTGCAAAATCAATATTTTTTATAGGATATTCTATGCAGTATGATTTGGATTTACAACGTATAGTTTTTTCAACCCCTAATTTAATTGAGAAAACTTTTTTTATAATAGGAGAGCAGGCATCGAAGGCAGAGCAGATGCTTATTAAAACATTTGGGCAGCCCTTTCCTATTGGTGTGAAAAATTTCACAACAGAGATAAATAATATTAAAAAGGATTATATACATGTCGTTAAAATACCAGATTGTTATCTATGTTTTAATAAACCCCCAATAAAAGAATCACCTTCTTCCATATTCTTATGGTTTTTGCAAGTTTTTTAAGAGTAAATAGGAGTATAAAATTCATTTCTTTTGATGACGGCGAACATGCGGGCCACGATTTTAGCACGTAACGCATTGATTACCGACATTTTGTTCTTTCCTTCTTCTACTTTCCGCATATAGTAGGCCTTTAGTTCACCCTCTTTACGATGAGTTACCGATACGGCTGCCATATGTAGCAGTTTCTTTATGTTCTTGTTGGCCCTATGCGAGACCTTGTTTTTGGAGTGCTGGCTGCTCCCGGATGTGTATGAGAACGGAGCGACACCTGCGTGACAGCAGAACTTTCTGGGATTGTCGAAGCGGGAGAACGCTTCTGTTTCGATAATCACATTCAGAGCTACCACTTTACCTACACCGTCTATCGACATTAAAAGTTCCATCTGGCGCGCAAGCACTTCCGTTGAGCCTATGATCTTCTCCATTTCAGCAGTGATCGCATCGATAGCCGCTTGTAGTTCCTGTATTAAGCCTTTCATCCGCTTTGTTTTCTTGCGATAAAGCGCCGCCGGCATAAAATCTTTCTGATCGTACATCTGGCCTTTGTATTTAGGGACAGTCGCGAAATAGGCTTAAAATTATAACAAATTGATTGTCAATGTGAT